>Ga0123341_1004513_pt1 | contig 12227 bp, 3 predicted proteins | sample Turbeapinknodule_FD_89959 | JGI IMG/M metagenome (GOLD analysis project Ga0123341, IMG submission 89959) | Root nodule microbial communities of legume samples collected from Mexico - Turtle bean Mexico pink nodule | ecosystem: Host-associated > Plants > Roots > Nodule | place: Mexico: Nepantla... | reverse complement strand
TAATTATTATCAATGAATGTTATTCTTACCCAATAATTTGTTTGAATTTTTTTAAATGTTGACAGAAAATTTTCAGCCTACATTAACTAAGATTGTTTGACATTTAAATAATTTTAAAGGAAATTAAAATTCAATAAATTTGAATTGGCTTATCAAACAAAGCATTTAAAAAGTAAAACAATATTAAAATTTTATCAATTCAAATTTAATGTATTTAAATGTCCTAGAAATTGAGAAATTGTACAAGGTAAGAGAAAAAGAACATGAACAATCTCTTTCTTAAATTAAAGTGAGTTTATTTTATAGAATTGTCATTTATTTATTCAAAAGTTGATTTTTAACTTATACATGAACTATTTGAACTTATAATTTTTTTTGTCTTCATATAATTACTTCTACAAAGGATTACACTTACAGATAGGATTTATAAAGTTCAGGTTTGTTTATCTTTTGCTTTGGTAACCAACAGAGAAAAGGAATGAGTTAACAGCTCTGTGATGTTTAGTAATGTTACTTAACTTGTTCACTCAGGAAACAAGTACTGGAGCGGGCTTCTGCATGATTACTATGGCCCCAGAGCTGCTATTTATTTTAAATATTTAAGAGAAAGCTTAGAGAGAGGTGAAGATTTCAAGCTAATTGAATGGAGAAGGGAGTGGATAAAGCTTACTAATGAATGGCAAAAGAGTAGGAATACTTTTCCAGTGGAAAGTAAGGGAGATGCTCTAAACACTTCTCGGTGGCTCTTTAACAAATACCTGAACCTCACAAATACTGAAACAAAGCTTATAGAAGTACAGAGATGAACACAAATCACTGAAATTTCAATAAACTATTCTTACATACACCTATAAGAAACCAAGACTATTTGGTTCATCTGGTTCCCTTATCTCCACATTTTCAATTCCCATAATCCGTTGCCAAATTTCTTTAGAATTTACTTTGTCAATGTGTTAAGGAAACTATAGTTTTCCAGTTCGTGCAAATTGCAAAACATAAGGCAAGTGTGGCAGTTATTGCTGTATTGTCTCGAGAATAACCAATGGATTTGAAGTTTTGAAGACAGCCATGTCTTATTGATGGATTTGTTTAAACTCTGAACCTGATAATTAGGTTGATGTCATGTTATTGAATCAAGTTTTAGATTCTAAATTAACATTTGAAATACTTTTCAGGTACTTCTATTTTATATAAATTAAATTTTAGAAGATCTAATTAAGCACATCAGCATATCAATTGCACGTTTATCCTTAACAAAAGTTATTGCATGATTTTTTTACCATCATAGTGCTAATCAATTTTTGTATTATAACGGGTGGTAATATTTTTAATAGTCTTTCATGACGGGTGGTGATATTTTGGCATTCATCAAATAAGATGTAATCACTTAACAACTCAAAATGATAATATTTTAATTTTATTTATTTATTTATTTATTTATTTTTAACTTCAAATTTTGAAATATATTATTGTAATGGGTTATAAAGTGGGTGTATTATTTTCAAAGGTGTTAAAGTATATATTTTTTCATAACTAAATTATGAGAAAAGTAATGTTTGATGAATTAATTGTAAACAAATTTTAACTATTTTATATTATTTAACTTACTAAGATATTTTATAATTAATTGAGTTGCTATTTCTTATAAGGACATTTTAACCATTTTTGTATTACTTAATAATGTTTTTCCAAAACTATCTTTTAATTAATTGAGATATACCTTTTGAATCTGGAGTTCTCTCTCCCTGAGTAAGATGGTATTTGGGGTGGAGTTCCTTAATTCAATATCCAATCTAGCCAGTTCCTTTTCCAGCTGTTTTACGAAAACCTTGTCTGACATCACTTGATTGACCCGAGCATTAGTGGTCACCTGTTTTGCGCAACCAGCAAAAAGCAGAGTATTTCTTGATTGCTCACTCTGGCTCCTTGCGGGACTAATGGAGACAAAAAGTAAAAATAAAAGGACACCGTTGCCGGGGATCGAACCCAGGTCACCCGCGTGACAGGCGGGAATACTTACCACTATACTACAACGACAACTTTTTGTTTACAAAATTCTGTGTTTTTAATATAAACATATTTTTGTTGTTTTGCAGAAATCATGGTTAACGAATGACCGATCATCGTCAGTGTCCTTGACAAGCATCGGCAGAAGACGACCGAGCGCAAGGGCCACCGCAGCCTAGAGGTGTTGCTGCCGAGGGATGACAGGACCGAGAAGTCCAAGGGACCGGCCAGGTCTTCCCACAAGTTCAAGAAAGGCCGAGAGACGTTAGTAACTCAAGCTAGCAAATTCTAGCTTAAGCTAGACTCTCTAAAAAAAATCTGAATTTTGTTTTCTATATATATATATATATATATATTTGTTTTTAAAAGGTTGGTTTATTTCTTTCTGTATAGTTATGAATTATATAGACTTTTATTTCATGTATATTTAATTGAAAATCTATTTAATTAGACATTTATATTATTAGTAGATGAATAATGGTATGTTTTGGAAATTCTAAAAGTTTTCTTCTACTAGACAAGTCTGCACTTTTTGTAATCGTCTTGGCCACGACTAGAGATTAGAGTCTTCCATAGTATATAAGTGGGTGCAAACCTCACCTCATAATATGATATCAGAGTTATTTTGAGCCTATCCTAGTGAATGTTGTGTAATCAGTCCCACTCATCTAGTTGTATAATACACTATTTTATTTTAAAAATAGTCTTTTTAAAAAATTATGCTTAATATAACTACTGACTTCGTAAATAATTTGTAAATTTCTCAATTAACTTGTGTTCTGGTCAAAAGGGTATAGTTGAGGTCGGTTAAACACCAAAATGGTCAGTGATTGTATTCTTGTAAGTCGCGAGTGGAATAAGGAACTACTATAATCCTTTTGTATAAGGTGTGATCCTTCCTGTGTCCACTTCGTAATAAAAAAGATATTTGTTATTAATAATTTTATTTACTATTTTTAATATTTTAATTATTTAATATTGTTGTAATAAAAATAAATAAAAGAAAACATCCATAATCAATTATGAATATATAATGTTTCTCTCATTGCCATTGTCATTGTGTTTTATTTTGATAGTGTCACTGTTGTCGCCCTGCTTTCTCCTCTATCGCGGAAGAGGTAAGTTTTTGCACTTTTACGTGGCACTGCATTTTCGAATTTAGAAAAAAAAAAACATTTTGGATTGGGTGTTCTATATATGATTCAGATTGTGAAGTATATAAACAAATTTTAGTAGATTTAAGGTTATGGAGACATGTTCAGAATTAAGTACTCCCGAAACATGTTTCGATTAGGAACATTTCATAAGTATTTAATTTTCAATGTTATAATTATCTAAATTGAGTAAGTTAGAATTTATTTTTGGATTAAACAATTCCATGGAGTAAGTTTCAATTTATTTTTGAAATGTATTATTAGCTTGTTTAATTCAAAAATGCATTCTTGTGTATTCTTTTGTTCATAAGAGTTATTCATTTGTGTAGATTGTTATGGTTACGAAAGGGGCAGTGGTTATCAACTTATGAATGTCAAATACTTATTATCTCAATAGGTAGCAGAGGAGGACCCAATAATGTTATTGTTCTTGTCAGCTCGAAATCGGTCGGATTATGGATGTGCTCTTTTCGGATTTTCTTCTTGTGCTTGACCGACCAACTGGATGAGATGCTAGTAATTGCCTACAAGATTTAGCAAACCGATCTTCTGGGAACGAGGAAGGCTTCACCTGCGAAATATAGTGTATATGGTGAAATATATTGCAAAGATGCAAGTTTAGATACTCCCTATGGGTGGTTGTCTATTTATAAGCTTCATGGGCTTTTTGACTCTGGTTCCTCCTCGAGGCATCAATGTGTCGTATTATGATAACTTTACATCAAATCTGAATATCATGTAATATAATCGGAGCATTTATGTAATATAATCAGAGTATTTATGTAATATAATAAGGGATATTAGGCAAATAAATTAGGGTATTTATGTGATATAATCAGGAAATATTATAGTGTAATCATGAATATTGCGTCAGCATTTATAGTGTAATCAGGAATACTGCGTTTAGCATTTATAGCGTGATCTGGACGGACTCTGATGAGCCTCTCAGTCGATATGGAGACCTGGGTAGCTCAGCTTAATTCCTAGTCATTTATCGGAACGGTACACAGTCCCCCAACCTTGAGCCAAGCCTGCTAGACACAAAGGCTAACGTCATATCTGATAGTTAGGTTGGTCGACTTAATTCCTACCCATTTATCGGGACGGTACAGTTATTAATGAAAATGAAGAGAATATGGATGAAGAAGATGCAAAGACATGATGTGTTGTTTAAGAATTTTTTTTTTTTAAAATATGTTTGTTAAAAATATATTATTGAAAAGGTATTAAGATCTTCACCATCGAGAGGATATGAGAATCCTTTAGCTTCAAATTTTTAAAGATAAAAATATCAAAAATTTATGGTACGGAGAGGATTTCTCTTACAATGTTTGAACTTATTATTAGGTCAATAGGAAAAAAAAAGTTAAAGAAACATTTAGACACAATCACACAATATTATTTATTTTAGATTCAATTAAATATTTATCATGAATTATTTATAATTAAGATATGATTTCATGATAAATAATTTATGATAGGTTGATTTAGGGTAAATAATTAAACATACTAATGATATATTAATTATATTCTAATATATGAATGAACTTCTATTTCTGATTATGATATTCAGAAAGCAACTTCACAATCCATCATCCATCATTGGTCACAAATCTTCCAAGTTGTTTAAAGAAATAATTATATTTCCTTATTCCAATAACAAGTTAAAAATTATTTTTGTAATACATGTACTATTTGTCAGTTCTCTTTGACAATCTAACAATAGATGTTTTTTTTTATTATTTGTTTGTTATATCTACCACAATATAACACAATGATAAATTCAAACTTAAAAACAATCCTTTATATATCCATTAAAGTAGTCATCCCAAATAAGAAACATCTACCCAAATAGGCTCAATTAAAATTAACATGCCACCATTTAGATTGGTTAAATAGTCCAAAATAGACCAATTAACTTTTGAAATTAGGTGATCTAGACGTAGCTTACGAATAATCTAATCTAAAATTGGGATAAAAAATCTTTCGATGTAATCTAGAATCATAGCAATGAAGCTATTATCAAATAAGTTCTTTGAAAATTTCAAACTTGAGACTACATATTTTACTATCCCAAATGCATATTTTCCTTTCATAAAAGAACATATAATGTTAAACAACAAAACATATTTCGAATTGAACTGTCAAATTTCAGATAACGAAATTTAGAAAGTAAAAACTAGATTAGTAAACCATAGTTGAAACACTCTTTTTTTAAGAACATAACATAACATGTGTATAATAGAATATTGAGGTAGAAGTGGAGGAATAAAAAAGAAAAGCTAAAAAGCATAAAGTGTAAGAAGCACCTAACTTTTTCTTATAAATCCTTCTCATCAGCTCCTATTCATAAACCGCGGAATCAATCCAAGTGAAAAACCAACTCAACCACACGCCAAGAAATCTCAACTTTTTTTTATTTTATATTCTACAATATGTCTGGCTCCTTTATTTGGACATTTTTTTCCATTCTCCTTTTCATAACGAAGTGGAATATTTGAAGGAAGACATCACTAGGATGGGGTCCTTCTAATATCACGTCACCATCGTTATCAATTCAAACTTATTAAAAAAATTATAAATCTTAATGGTTCTGTTTAAACTTTAAAGAGATTAAGAAAAGTGAACGTACGTAAGCGCACGCGTCGTAATGCAAACAATTAGACAAATTCACGGTGGTGTAGAAGGTTCCAACGGAGAAGCAATGGGAATACGAGTTTCCTTGCGGAAGCGGTTACGCGTGCCAAAGTCCACGTCAGAACGTAAGCATAATCCACCTTAAGGATTTGGTCGATTCTTCTTTCCAACTTCTACAACTACAGCTGCTCCTATAAAAACGCATTCAAGGCTTCACAAATTCTCCATCATTTCCAAAACTCAACCATACACCTCATAAATGGCATCCAATGGAACATCTTGGGCTGACCAGTGGGATAACGGGCCTGATCCAGTGAGTGGCTCCGACGAATCCAAGAAGAAAAGCAACAACAAGGCTCTCGAGAAGACGAAGCATGTGGCATCGAATGGCGTGAAGAAGTTGAAGGAGGGCACCTCCGTTGGCCTCCAATGGATAAAGACAAAGTATCAGAAAACCACTCAGAAACATTAGCTTTCATGCCTTCTACATGTTTCTTTACTTTCTACCATTCATGGATATAGTCTTTCTTCTGTTTTGGGTTTGGTGGATTAGTTGGATTGTATACTCTTTTAAATAATCAATCTTTTATTCTTTTTTTATGTTAATACTGTTTCTCCCTTTCTCTTCAATTCCACTCCTAACAGCTCAAAAATCATACATGGTCAGAAAAACTACACTCTGCGATTGTTTCCAATCTTCAAATTCCTGCCTTTTCTTGTTTTGATTGAGTTCGAGGTTTGGGACTTGAGATCAAACATCCTCTTTTCCCAATCCTCTCGTACTTCATTTTACCACAAAACTGTTTTCCATTGATTCATAATCTAAATCAAACAAATCGGTTTGAAATTTTATCCTAATAGAATCCAACTAATTATGCATTTTTAATTCTTTAGTTAATTGTAATAAAAACGTCATCTATACATTTTAGTGTCACGTTACGCTTGACTTTTAAATAAAATGTACTGCTGTTTTTAAAAGTACAATTTTACATTCATTAGAAATTCGTATTTGGTATTGTTCATGGAAGATAACGTGCGAATACTCTAAATAGCTTAATACTTGTAAAGGAAGTATTATAAATCTGGAAATTTCCTCTTGTGTAATTTTGAGTGCAAAACGAGATTACCTCTTTGTATTGTTCATCTAATGAAGGTTGTAAGATAATTTAGATAAGGACTAATGTGGCGTGATTTATGTAGGGTTTACTATTATATGTAATGAAAATTATGGCTTATAGTTTCTATCTCGAAGTCATCGTACCATGGTTCCGTTGAATTTTGGAAACAAAGTTTGTTGAAAATTATTCAAATCATTGGGAGTTAATTGGTGAATTAGTATGGGATGTGGATGTGGACCCTAAACCTCATGGCAATAGCGATGTATCTGTTGGTCTTGCATTGGATATAATCGACACTTTCTTATGATAATGTCAAATCAATTTCCAAATTCTTCAATTAGGTGTCTTAGTTTATGACTGAATAGGGTATAATACCTAAGTTGGTTTCGAGAATACTATCGCTATTTTTGTAATTTGTAGAAGACAACCTAATCAACGAAAGGAAACAAACTTTATCACATGTAATTCCGCATAGATAATTAAGTACCAACCTCCTAAAAACTAAGGAGAAATAATCATTTTGTGGCCTTTTTTCTTCTTGTGAATAGATCATATCTCATCTTCATCAAATATTATAATTTTGAATAGACTCTGCAATTTGAATAAAATTATAAAATGAGTCATTTGTTAAAATAATCTATTATGATAAAGAAAGAGTCATAGTCTTTTGAGTCCTTGGCATATCAATCAAGCACAAAGTCCATACTTATGTCAATTCAAGGGTGTAAAGTCTATGAGACATATTATAGACTTATATTGAAGATAGAATATACATATAGAACAAAATCTTTGGACGTCTACTCTCATGTATGGTAAATAATTTTTATTTTTTTTATTAAACTCATGTTGGGAACATGTACCATCACATAAAAAATAAAACTAAAAAAGGGAAAGGAAAATAATCAAACATAGGGACTAGACCAAACTCATGCAAAGAAAAAGAAAGATATCCCAAGAAAAAGCTAAGCAACTATATTGAGAGTTTAAACAAAAAAATGAGAAGAAATAAAGCAAACAAAAGATTTTTTTTTTCTAAAGCGAAGCTCCCAAAGACAACAAAGAAGAACAATTGAATCAACCAATCATATTGAACCCAATTTGTATACAACATTTGTAATAAATCAGGTGATAATCATGTACATTATTACTTTTTCTTATGTTAAATAAAATTTGTTCTTTAAATAATAAGAGTTTTATCAACTTTGAAATGATCCAGGAGACCTTTCTAATGACTGTTTTGAACAAGAAGCTTATCAATGAATCCTTGAGGGAAACAATAGCATAAAACTCTTTGTCATAGATGAGATAGTTCAAGGTGGGTTCATAAAATTTTTCACTTAAATATGTAATAGGATGACCATCGTGAACTAACGTTGCATTTATGTCAATCCCAGAAACATCACACTCTAGTTCAAAAGTTTTGGAAAAATCTAGGAGATCCAAAATGGATACATGGGTTAAGTTATATTTTAAGTTTTAAAATGACTTTTTCTTACTTTTCACTCTACACAAAGGAAACATCATTCTTAACAAGCTCATTAAGAGGAACAACTATTGTAGAGAAGTCCTTAACAAATCTTCTATAAAAACTAGTTACCCATGGAAGCTACAAACTTTTCCTACATTCTTGGGGGTGGGTCATTTTTTGATAGTCTTTATTTTCTCAGGGTCTACATGGACATCATCTTTCCCAACAATGAATCCAAGAAAAATCACATTTTCTAACAAAAAGTACATTTTTCAATGTTGGCAAAGAGATGGTAGTTACTTATAATAATTACTAGAAGCCTACTATAGATTAAAATACCATCAAAGTATGGTAAAAAAAACCTACCTATGCAATCCATAAGTACATGATTCATTAATTTCATGAAAGTGTTAAAAGCATTAGTAAAGCCAAAAAAAGGCATGATTAATCATTCATACCGTCCAAATTTGGTCTTAAAAGTAGTTTTCAATTCATCTTCTTTTTTAATTTTATATTTGGTGATAACTACGTTTAAGATCAATTTTTGAAAAACATATTGGTTCCATGCAAGTCATCTAACATATCATCTAACCTAGGAATTAGGTATCTATGTTTTATAATGATGTTGTTGATTACCTTATAGTTTGTACACATTCTCCAAGTCTCATCTTTCTTAGGGACCAACAACATTGGGATAACATAAGAATTGAGAATCTTTTGTACCCATCCTTTCTTCGATAAGTCACTCACTTGATTCTTTATTTCTTTGGTTTCTTGGATGTTAATCCTAGAGGTTAGCGTATTGGGTAGGCTGACCATAAGGACTAGATCTATATTATGTTCTATTCCCTCAAAGGTGAAACTTCATGAGGATCTTCTTTGGAAAATCAATCATCAAATTTATTGACAAACTTTTTGACAAAAATGGTAAAGACTCAAATTCATCACTTGTGGTAAAAAGTGACTCTTTTGCTGTAAAGAAGAAAAAAATTTGCTTAAGTTAAAAGAAATATTTTTTTTTCAAAACTTTTTATTGAACAACTTTATTGGAGAGGACACAAACCTCCAAACTCTTTCCCTCCTTATTTTTTTTTTTAGGTGTAAGAGAAAAAAATTGACTTAGTTTTTTTTCTTTCTTTTTATCTTATTTTTTAATTAGTTGGTTCTCATTCACTTGTTGAAGTGAGAGGACAAAGGACAATCTTTTTGCTCTTGTGAGTGAAACTTATTTTTTTGGTGAAACCATCATGGATTGAGTGTTTGTCAAATTGTCATGACTTGCCAAGTAAAATATCTCTAGCTTTCATAGGTATTATATCCTATAAAACTTTTTTCTTGATAATTGTGTATAGAAATTATAATATTTACTTGTTGACTAACTATTATCCCTTCATCATTTTTTATCTACTAAAGTTTATAAGGTTTGGGCTAAGATGTACTAGTTAGAGCTAGCTTGCCCATTAAAACTACAATAATTATAACAAGAGTCAATATCCTAAAATGATGGCCCAATTAAGGCCCAAATGTGCCTTGATAATATAGGAAAAAATCCTACATCTATACAAAGAAACTACTCTTATACATCATCTATACTACAAATTTATCTATACTACAAATGGAGCACTATTATAGGGAAAGTTTTTACACGTGCCAACATACGGTAAATTCACACAAAAAAATAACAATTTTTTTTAACCAGAAGTGGAAACGCCACGTGGTTCATTGTGAGGAGGACACGTGTCTCTTTTTTCTTTCCTCTCACATTGTGTCACGAGTTTCTCATTTCTTCTCTCACCTGCTCTGTCTCACTACCTACATTTCCTTCTTTTTTTTCGTTTCCGTCACGACCACCTGTTTCCCTCTCTCACAACCTCACTTTGTGCATTTCTTTCTTTGTGGAAGTGAATGCATTGTATCTTCAACCACCATATCGACAACCACTGTATCCTCAACCACACTGAGGAAAGATCTTTTCCTTTTTTTGTACGTCTGGGAAAGCAAAAATGCATCGTCTGCTCAGTCTTCTTCGCAAACCGTGTTACATCTTTTCTAGGTTTTTCTTTGTGGTAAGATCTTTTCAGTTTCATGATCGTTCATTTTTCGAGTTTTTTTGGTTATGGACATGTTTTACAGTAAATTGATCAGTTGTTTAACTGTATTTCAATGTGTTTCTCTTAAAGAGATTTCTTTTTTATGCTTAATGTTTGTTTTTAATCGTTTCCGGAGTCATTAAGGAAACTTCTTTTATGTTTTGTTACAATCAATTCCAGTGTTAGGGTTTCTGAGTATTTCAAAATTTGAAAACTCAAAATAGGTTTTGTTGTATGTTTTTTTTTCTGACACTACTATGTTTAGCTTATGTTAGTATTCATAGGTCTTTTTCCTAAACCGTGTTACATCTTTTCTAGGTTTTTCTTAGTGGTTAGATTTCCGTTTTTTGTTAAACCTACCCAGAGCTACTATGAACCGAGGAAACTAGGTTTCTGTTTTTCTCTCACGCATTTGGGTGGTCTGCCTACAACAAAATTTGCATAACAAAGACATATTACATAAATAAGGTAATGATTTTTGAATTTCAAATTTAATTTCTGATAAATTTTGGAGCCTTTTTTGGCTATTTACACATCCTCTTATCATTGGATTATGCAACACATTCCTCAATCCTATTGTTCTCAAAACCCCTAAAAGGTCATCAACTATTCTTGGTAAGCTTATATTTTGGTTTTACCACATTTCATACTGATGTTATTCCGGTTTAATTTTTTTGTTTTGTTATGTGCAATTTTTTATGCCAAGCATTTGTTTTATTTTGTTTTTTCATCATATTTCCAATCTATAATATTTTTTTTCATATTGATGTTTAATCAATTTAAATGTTTTGTTTTGTTATGTGCATGCACCATTTCAATAAACAAACTCCAAAAGCTCATCCACAGTTCTTGGTAAGATTCTATTTGAATTTACTGATACATTTTAAATGTTATGTTTTTTTCATATAGATGTTCATGCGATTTAAATGTTTTTTTGTTCTATGCAGTATTTTTTTATGCAAAAAATCTGTTCTGTTTTGAAATTTTCAATTTTCAATTTTCAATTTGAAATCTGAAGTATTTATGGTCACTATTATTTGTTTTCTATTGAATTCTCATAGTAGATCTTAGATTTAAGGGAAAAACTTCGTCCTTTTTGGGAATGTTAGGCCATTGATTTCTGAAGCATAAGATAAAACATTAAGCAAAGAAATTTCGACAGTGAAAGGCTTTAAGAGAGAAATGAGTGAAAGAAGAAGGTAGAAGATTAAAGCTTTTATTCTTTGTTTATTTTTGTTCCATTTCTATTTGATGAACATTTATTCTCTCATTTTCTGCTACAAAAAATACAATAAACGAAAAAACAATGAAGAAGAAACAAAGAAGGCAAAATACATTTGTGTATGAGTTAAATTGTTTTTTATTTTCCATGTTTAATGCTTTTTTAATTGCATTAGTCATTTCTCACAATTGCTTTGACTTTGTCGTTCCTATACTCCAACTAAAGTCTTTTCAATTCTTTATTTCGTATCCCATGAAGATATCTTGAATATTTTTCGTATCATGTAATGATGACCTTAATAGATATTTGATTAGTTTTATTGTTTAATGCATTGTATAAGTTGTATTAATTCATTGCTTTCTTGATAGTTGAACCCACATTAGGTTTACGTAGAGGTAAATGATTTTTCATTTTGAATGTTGTCAGGTACATTTATTATGATTTACTATTTTTTTTCATTTCACAGACTTTGTTGTTCTCATACCCCAACCTAAGGGTGGCAATGCGGGTTGACCCACCCTGCATTTGGCC
>Ga0123341_1004512_pt1 | contig 12227 bp, 13 predicted proteins | sample Turbeapinknodule_FD_89959 | JGI IMG/M metagenome (GOLD analysis project Ga0123341, IMG submission 89959) | Root nodule microbial communities of legume samples collected from Mexico - Turtle bean Mexico pink nodule | ecosystem: Host-associated > Plants > Roots > Nodule | place: Mexico: Nepantla... | reverse complement strand
GAGTAAACATAAACAGATATAGTATATAATGAAGAAAAAAAATAGAAATATTGTAAAATAATTTGAACACTGAATTACGCACATTTAAAAGCTATTTAATATTAATTAATTTAACTCTTATGTTCATGTTTAATAAAGGAGTGCTTTACAGGATTAATCAATAAAATATATATTTTTTAAATAGTTAACATAAAATTTAACAAATAATGAAATCACATTGTTAATACATGATATATTTTTATGTCAACTAAATTTATATAAATTATGAAATATATTTAAAAAAGCTTAAATATTAAATGATAATTATATAAATTGTATTGCAGACATGACCCGGAAAAGATCCGAGTCGAAATTCAAGTATCTCTGATTCAGTGCAAGAGAGACACGCCTTAGAGAGGTTTAAAAGGCCATACTTTCAGAGGCAACAAAGTGCGTGGCCTTATCCCCTCGCCGCTTCATCTTCTTCTTCTTCTTCTTCTTCTTCATATTCTTCTTCACAGCACAAACATGGTTTCTTCTTCCACCATACCTCTCTCTTCTTCCATTTCCATATTCAGAAACCCCTTTCTCCAACTCCTCAGAAGACCAACCACCTCCGTTTCATTCAACGCCCTTCCCCGTAACCCCACGCTCTCTTCCGTTCCTTCGGCCATTGCCACCCCCACTTCTTCCATTCTCACCCAACAACCCTTCGAGGGTTTAACTCTGGACGACGTTAACAATAGCCTCCAATTTGGCTATGACCACCAACCCGGCACCACCCCTGTCCACGTCAGCGACCACGAACTCGACATTTCCAAGTTGTCTTTACCTTCCTCCCTCGTCCATGCCCTACAAAAACGTGGAATCACAAGCCTCTTTCCCATTCAGGTATCAGTACTTTTTTTTTCTTTTTATTTTCAACTACCACAAATGTAAACGTTTGTTCTATGGTGTGATTAGAGAGCTGTGTTACTGCCTGCACTAGAAGGTAGAGATATCATTGCTCGAGCAAAGACCGGCACTGGCAAAACATTGGCATTCGGAATTCCAATTCTCAAGGGCCTCACTGCTGATGAAGATGGTCATGAGCAAAATTCTCACAGGTCCACACTATTATTATTCATGCATATGATTTAGTCTTTTAGGTTATCTTGCTTCATATATTCACGTGTGCGTTTGTGTTTAATTTTTGCAGGAGGCATGGGAATCTTCCCAAGGCATTGGTCCTAGCACCTACTAGGGAGTTGGCCAAGCAAGTTGAGAAGGAGATGCAAGAATCAGCACCTTACCTGAAAACGGTTTGTGTTTATGGGGGTGTTTCTTATGTAACACAGAAGAGTGCACTTTCGCGCGGTGTTGATGTGGTGGTTGGAACACCGGGTAGAATAATTGATCTAGTGAATGGAGGTAGCCTTAATCTGAGTGAGGTGCAGTATTTGGTGCTTGATGAAGCAGATCAGATGCTTGCTGTTGGGTTTGAGGAGGACGTGGAGGTCATTTTGGATAAGGTTCCCACGCAGCGCCAGACCATGCTGTTTTCTGCTACCATGCCTGGTTGGGTCAAGAAACTGTCCAGAAAGCATTTGAACAATCCTTTGACAATTGATTTGGTAAAATCTTTTGTTGCTTTTGTTGGCTTGTCTTCTCTCTGAATGTGCAGAGTTGTTATGCACTTACTTATTTATGGACTACGAGTGTAGATTCATTGTTTAGCACGAGACACATAACATGGTCATCTTAGATTTCTCATAACAAGAAGTGGTGCTGTGCAGGGAAATAGGCTCTGTGTGATATGTTGGATTGTGGTTTAAAACAGTGTCTGCTTTGGTAATGAGTGAGCCTGTGAGGATACTTTTCAAAATATTGTCCAGTATAGAAGACATGTTCTGTACTTACAAGTGGATTATTATTTCATAATTAGTAATTTATCAATTGTATTTCAATCTGTCCTGACTACAAAATCTAGTAGGTCCCCTACTATTTGTAACTTATTGGTGCAAAACACTAAAACTGACCTGGATGGAACCTTGGAAAGAAAGGTTCTTTGTCTTGACCGCATTAGCATAATCCTTAGCTTGTGTTACTGACTTATTACATGGCTTCTTTGGGTGAGTAAAAAGCTGGTCATAACTACACTGTGTGTTTAAATAATCTACAACATCAGTGATGCAATTCCTCATCATAAACTTTTTTCATTTGTTTGGAAACATTTTGTTGTATGTTTGATATAATGGATTCGGAGAGACAGAGGGAAAGCATGAATGAATTTCCACTAAACTGACTTTTTTTCTTCTGATTCTTTTTTTTTTTCAAACAGATGCAATTGTGCATTCTAATAATGCTTACATTATTCTGGAATGAAAATTAGTCATGATTAAGATGTGTTTTAATGACAGGAAATTGATTATGATGTTTTTCCCTTTTCTTCTGAACAAGGTTGGTGAACAAGAAGAGAAACTTGCTGAAGGGATCAAACTTTATGCTTTATCAGCCACTGCCACTTCAAAACGGATAGTTCTTTCTGATCTTATAACTGTAAGTTTGCTGTTATGATTTTACAAATCACAATCTTATACCCTGACATGAACTTATGGCTAAGAATTCTCTAAGGCTCATTTTACTGTTGCAAATTTAAACTACATGTGTGTCAAATTTAATTAGTTTTAAATTTGTGAATATACTTCAAGTTCAATAATTTTACTGAATGTTATTGTGCTGTTTAGGTTTATGCAAAGGGTGGAAAGACTATTGTTTTTACGCAGACAAAAAGGGATGCTGATGAAGTATCGATGGCATTAACGAGTAGTATGGCTTCTGAAGCACTGCATGGTGATATATCTCAGCATCAGAGAGAGAGAACATTAAATGGTTTTCGGCAAGGGAAATTCACAGTGCTTGTTGCCACTGATGTTGCAGCTCGTGGACTTGATATTCCCAATGTTGATTTGGTAAGTCCAAAATGATGATTTTTGGTCAAGTCCTTCTTTCCAACTTTATATTTTATTAAGATTTTTCTTGAAATTTTAGCAATTTTTTTTTTTTATTTTCTATTGTTAATTTTATACTTGATGCCAACTAACGTTGAAGTAGTAAACCCAGCCACTTGGATTATTGTAATTTAGATATTAGGATTTTTAATGAAGATTCATGTTTTATTCAATTGTTGGAAAGTGAGGGTCTTGTACTTTGAGTCTTGAGATATCTTATCCCTAGGTTGGATTAGATCTTTATTGCCTATTTGAGATTAAAATATCTCAATTCTTAAGTTTGGTTTGCTTGTTGTAACTTGTAATACAATCTTGTTGAAATCAAATCTACTTTCATACTTTTGTCAAATACCGAACTGCTGTCTGTTGTCAACATATTGAGAAGCTCCTTGGTGTTACTTTGTTTTTTCAGGTTATACATTATGAACTTCCCAATGATGCTGAGACTTTTGTACATCGCTCTGGTCGCACTGGGCGTGCAGGAAAAGAGGGTACTGCCATATTGATGTACACCAGTAGCCAGAAGAGAACAGTTAGATCCCTTGAGCATGATGTTGGCTGCAAATTTGAATTCATTAGTCCACCAGCTATGGAAGAAATTTTGGAGTCATCTGCTGAGCAAGTTGTTGCTACACTTAATAGAGTTCATCCAGAGTGTGTTGAATTTTTCACTGCAACTGCACAAAAACTGGTTGAAGAACAAGGAGCAAGAGCCCTTGCAGCTGCTCTAGCACATATGAGTGGATTCTCTAGACCTCCATCATGTCGGTCTCTTATCAATCATGAACAGGTGTTGTAGAAGCATATGTTTTCAAATTGCAATTTAAGTCTTGAAATTTTCTAAAGGATTTATTGTTTTCCCGTATTCCTTCTGGGATACTATACATAATGATTTATATTTCATGAAAAGGATGTGCCATCTGAATCTAATGAAAATCTATTCAGCACAATAAAAAGCTAAATATCACGGTATAAATGGTTTTGATATTTAACGTTTGCTACTCGTTTAATATTTTGATCAGTTGATCCTTGATTTTAAGCTGGAACTAATCGTCAAAGAAAAATTAGAACACAATATTGGTTCTAAGTTAACTGTTTTTTTTTTTCTTAAATATCAAAGTTCATATATATGTATGTGTGTGTCTGATGTGTGGGCATGGGTTATTTTATTGTTTATTAAAACTCGGGTGTTGTAGGGATGGATTACTTTGCAACTGACTCGAGATTCAGACACTTCTGGAAGATTTTTTTCTGCAAGATCTGTCACTGGGTTTCTTTCTGATGTTTATTCTTCAGCTGCTGATGAAGTTGGAAAAATACATTTAATTGCAGATGAGAGGGTCTGTAGCTGAGTACTACTATTTATTTCTATTCTGCTAGTTTTTTTGTAAGGAACTTCAGTATTACTAAGATAATCATCGCACCATTCAATTTATTCTAAAGTTGGTAATGTTTGTATCAGATTAAAGGAGCTGTTTTTGATCTCCCGGAGGAAATTGCTAGAGAGTTGCTAAAAAAGGAAGTGCCATCTGGGAACACTATTTCCAAAATCACCAAGGTAAATAACAAAGTTTGGCTAATCTTCTTTTCTAATTTTTGTTGTTTGTGTAGTGTACTCCCCCTACTAAGCAACCTTATTTTGGTATCAGTTTATGGTATTGGAATAACAATTTGACAAATGTAAATTCACATTGCATTGGCAGTTACCTCCTTTGCAAGATGATGAACCTGCAAGTGATTTCTATGGGAAGTTTTCTGACAGAGACAGAAGTAACCGAAGGGGTTCTAATTCTAGGGATCAAAGAGGCTTTAAAAGTTCACGGGGATGGGAAGGAGGCCAAGACTCTGATGATGAGTTTGGACGAGGCGGTAGAAATTTCAGATCAGGCAACAACAGGTCTCGAATGGGAAAAAACAGCGGCGATGACTGGCTAATTGGAGGTGGACGATCAAACAGATTTTCATCACCAAACAGGTTATACATCCCAAGTTATAAACTTATAGTAACTGTTTTACTTGTGTCTATTTATCTATGTAATATTTAATACGTAACGAAATTTGAACGTGCATTTGCAGAGGCGGCGGGCACGGAGGGGCCTGTTTTAATTGTGGACAACCTGGGCATCGAGCATCAGATTGTCGCCAAAAACGAGACTTTTTCTAGTCTGTACATCTTTCGCTCTGGCACCACCTAATCCCATACTTAGGGAGCTGCACTATGGATGCCCTGAAGATGCTTTGAGCTGCACTATGCACGTGGGGGGTTCAAGAAATTGAAGATGCTTTCCCCAAAGAATCACAGAATCGATCTTACACTACATATCTATTGTTTTATTAGTATTCTACGGAGAGGTCTCCACCTGTCTAAAGAATGAACATTTTTGTCTTAACCCTTATTGTAATATCTCTTTATCATTTCATTGCGGCATCATTGTATTTTTTGTGGCAAGAACAGTTAACTGTACAATGCTGTTTTGTCAGCTTAACCGTCATTTTTCAAAAAATGACAAGGAATATGGTTTTCACTAGTTCATGAATCATGATATTACTTTCTGTCACACAATTTAGTCTCGGCCGTAATTTTACCAATGTTGTGACGAGTGTTTGTATTACGCTATCTACTATTTGTCATCCATGCAGACCAAAGTGAAATGCATAACGAACAAATAGTACATGTATAAACCAAAGACAAAGAAATATATTTCATTATCACACTTGAACATGTTCAAACAATGTTACAGTGAGAGTTGAGTACGTTTGACTACTTGCCAAAAAGAACGTTTATGAGATTTCTAAACACAGGGCCTCTTTTATTGTTTAGAACCTCTCTCACAGCCTTCTCGTCGGGAACAAACCCCTTAGCCTTCATTTGCTCCAGCAAGCATGTAGCTTCATCTATTCTCTCTTCCTTCAGCAGCCCCTCAAACACAGAGGTATAAGTTTTTGCATTGGGTTTCATCCCCTTACCTATCATTTCCAAAAGGTACTTAATAGCGTCCTTCACAAACTTTGCATCAGCAGCAAGAGCCGTAATGAGAACAGCATAGGTGTAGGCGTTGGGCGACACCCCAGAAGCGAGCATGCGCATGTAAACCTTGAGAGCCTCTTTTGGCTGCGCAGCGTTGGCGTAGGCCTCGAGGATGGCGGTGTGGGCCACCACGTCGGGCATCTGACCCTTGTCCTTGATCTGGCCGAAGAGCTCCAGTGCCTCGTGGGTCAGACCGTCTTTGGATAATGCGTCGAACATCTTCACTGCGTGGTTTAACAACCCATCGCCGCTCCTCATGTCGTGGAAAATCTGTTGCAAGTCCTTTGGGTCCTTCGGGTCTTCTGTTGCGGGCTTCTTGCTGAAGGGGTCGTAAGGGGGTGGGACTACCCTATTTGTTTTGCCGGTTTCTTTTTGGGTATTGATGTTTTGGTCGTCAGAGTCGGAGTCGGAGTCGGAGAGGGAGAAGTTGAGCTTGGTGTCGACGGGATTTTTGGTGGAACTGAAATGGCGCTGAAGGGCGTGAGAATTTGAAACCGAAATGGGTGGGGATGGAGGCGGTAAAAGTAGTGAGGAAAAAGTGTGGTTGAAGGTGTTAGCATTAGTGTTAGAGTTGGAGGTCAAAATTAAAGTGCGACGTATTGCTGTTATTGTGCCTCGCCCACACAAAGAAGCCATTGTCGTGTTTGTTCTCTTCTGTTGTTATCACTCCACTCACTTGTGTTGTAATTGGTGGCAATCAGTCTCTTTACTCATGTTTGGATTCCTTCTAGTACATTCCGACTGTGCGGCGCCCTGGTAAATCTTTTTCTGACATTGGGCCGGGCGATTTAGCCTACGACACACTAGAAGTATAGCAGCTTAACTTAGTACCTTCACCTCCATATTAGTTTTAAAATCGATTTTAATTTTTCTAAATTTTTTAAATAATTTAAATAAACATAATTTCATTTTTTTAATTACCTCTAACAACTGCACATCTCTATTTTAATTTCATGTTTTATTATAAGTTGATTGTTTGTGAGAAAGTTGATTAGAAGATTCATTGTCTTCGAATTCTTTAAAATAAAAGTAATTTTTTTTTAATTTTATTTTCCATTTTTTCATCTTGTTGATTTTTTATGGTTTTGACGTTTAAAAAAATGGAAAACGAACAAAAATATAATCATTATAAAACTTACATTAATCACTAAGTTCACTACAAGCAACCTTCACTTACTTAAAAATAATGAAGAAAAAACATCACACTATCTAAATTAAAAAAGGTAAGAATATTGTCGTCTAAATAATTTACCAAACAAGAGTTATAACAGGATTGATCTGTGCCACACCTTGTAAGTATTTTAGGAATGATATACAACGATAACATTAGCATGCATCTTTGCTATTGAATGAAAGTCCCTGTACATTTTCTCGTATCCAGTTATCAAAAAATTAATTGTTAAACTAAAATAAGACTTGCTTCAAGGTTCAACTGTATCTGATCTTTCTAACTCAGTTCATGTTGCACTTTAGTTGAACAAGTATCTAATTTTTAAAAGTGAGATTATTCACCGTGACAATTTCTCATTTGTTGAGGACAGTGAAAAATACCACAGCATAAAATGACATTCGGTAATTGTACACGTATTAAGCAGAATAAACATGGTTAGATATCAATTTTTGATGTGACAACTTAAGTTGTGCATCTTAATTTTACGCAATACATGTATCACCTCTAGCAATTGCGAGACACACCACTCAGTGATCTTGAGATCAAGTACCCTACCACACCGTTTTTCAGATTCAAACAGCAAAAAAGTAGCACCTCGAGCAATTAGGCAAATATGGCATTTTTAAACTCCCAACTAAATTGACAAGATAAGACCACAAATTCCGACTTTCAGTCTAGCTATTATTTTGGGTCAATAAAAGGTGAAGGACCGACTGGGAGAATATCCTCGACGCAATCGTGAGGCAGGTCAACAAAACGTAAAATTCAATAATAATAGCTCTCTCCCAAAGTTGGGTAGTACAATTAGAGTCAGTAGTCAACTATAATAAATTTATAAAATTGTAACAAAACAAATTACACTGTTTTAAGATCAAAAAATTCCACCTGGATAAAATCTAGATACTCAGATTGCTTCACTTGAAAACGTCCTCACCGAGCTACCAAACCTTGGGCTGCCTGGGGCCCATCCTCCGTTATTTTGTTTGCCTGAATGGTAGTGATAACATTTGCAACATTTCCCTAAAAATAGGAAACATGTAATCAAACGTCAGAGTGAATATAACATCAGTTACTTGTGCCGAAGCAATGACACTTCATCACATATCACTCAACAATCAAAATCCGAGTAAGTGCACTACCATCATGTAGAACATATCGCATAATAATGATCTAATGTGAAAAGCTAGCTAGATAAGCAGATGCAAACATTCTCCAGGAAAAAATAATAATATTTAAAATGTATACACCATCAATAGTGAATATATGAAATTTTTACGTTGGTGGTAAACAAACTGCATTTTTATTCATAAAAAAGTCATAAGCATTTCAAAAATTCTGATTAAAAAACGTTAACAACGATAGTTCTTTTCTTTCTAAAATGAATTTATGAATTCAATTGTCATCCTCGTACTATGTGGATGGCTGTACAAAAATTGGAATACTATAAATATTTGTGTGCATTATGGCATAACTAATTATAGTTCTGAAAATTATAGACAAGAAATTGTTTACCCTCCATGTCACTAGCTTTGTTCTCAGTGCTTGCCATTGGTGCTGACCGAACACACGATCAGTTGGATGACTGCAAATTTAACACTTGCATTAAATTGTGCATAACAGCAAAATGAATTTTCAACATGGGGAGATATATGATGCTCAACAAAATAATCATGGCCAAGAGGTGCACATCCATGTGTCCAGATTATAGTATAGAAAGATAGTAGGGTTCAGAGAAAGACAATAGATGGAAGTAGAACATACCTAACAACGACTACTTGTTTCATTTGGTCCAACTTACAATCAATTAACTTGGCAGTTATTGCTCTAACTACCCACAGTTCCACCTCATCATCATTGATCTGAAAGAGGCATTGCAAGATTTCATTTATGATACGAAGAACACAATTACAACACATAGAAACCAAATACAAATTTACCTGCAATGTGTCCCTGATAAGTTCATATGGAATGGTGCCAGATGCATCAGAGCTAAGATCGACCAATGACATCAGCCTCATTTTAGCAATGCATTCTTCATGTACAAGGCCTAACAACATCATAACATTTTGATAGTAACATCAAGTAAAACGCAGTTATGTAACTACATGTAAATGATAATCGTTCATGAACAGTGTTTACCATAAGTTTTCAACAGGGTGGAATTTGCAGTATGATAGTCTAAGTATGCATCCAGCCTTTGGGTGACAAAAATCTTAAGAAGTTCATATAACAAACCATATTTGGCATCCTTCTCCAGTTGTGCAACAGCCGGCATGTCTAGAATATCGCACTACATGATAATCAACTTAGTGAATGTTTTTTTCCAGAACTCATATCAATCTAGACCAACAATGGCATTAAAAATGGCAAACTTAGGTATCTAAGTAAAAAACCATGATGGCAAACAAAAATTGCAATTTCTAAATAAAGTCGGCCTACCCTATAACAAGAAAGTGCCCTAATCACCTTATGTCGTTTAAGTACTGATCAGAAAATTGTAATTTCCACTGGTTCATACTTATATATAATTATACACATCCAGACACAGACCACAAAATCATGCAGCATCAAAGCAACAGAAGCAATCGAAAACATGTGATATTATTAGACAATACAAAAGTTAACTCCTAGAAATAGTTGAACAGTGAAGGAAGATGAAACTGAAAGATTGTACAATCTATTAAACATCATAATTACATATTGGAGAAGGTACCTGAAAGATGTCAGGAGCCCTTACAAATTCCACAATTGCATGTGCAGCCTCCTCCTTGGCTTCACTCAAAACTTGGGCATCTTCTCCCGAAAAAGTTGCCAGATAACTGGTCAGGAACTTTAAAGCATCCTTTGACATGCTGAGATAAAATAAGATGAAATACTAATTACTTGTCTTTAAAAAACATGTAAGAGGATTGAAAGATAGATAGAAGATTGCTGTCGCATAGGAGAGCAGTCTGATGGTAAAAAACTTAAGGTAGTACAGTACTCCCACCCTGAAGAGAGTTTAAGAGGAAATAAATAAAATTGGCATTAATAGGAATTCACTTCTGCTATACCTTCTATTTTCCTTCAAAATGTTAGAAATGGCAAGAAAGAGCTCTCTCTGTTCTGGTATCCCAATTTTCCAGTCTTTCAAGAAGTAGTCAATCTTTTTGAATGAAGGTATAATAAATTCAGTGACTTTCCCATCAATGGCTAAATTGAGAGTCTTCATGTAGACATAAAACTGGCAGTATGGAGTCTCCAAAAGATTGTACAGATTGATCAAACTGCAGAGAAAAGATAAGAAAAGATATTTCAAAAACAATAATATTAACATTCACAGCAGCATGCATCACCAGAAATTTTAAAACCAAGCATCATATGATATTACATTTTCAATCGCACGGCAGGCTTTTCGTTTGGCTGCTGAAGTATTTTTGCAGTTACAACCTTTACAATCTCCATTGCTTCATCTGGATTCACAGTCTTTGTAACAAGATTGCAAATGATAGTGAAGATGGACTCTATATCTGATACAAGATATGGCAGAACTTGTTAACACACTCACATTGAGCTGGACCATTAATGGCATATCCTATCACCCTGAGCAGTTCTCTATGCAATAACAAATTGGATTCTAAAGCAAAAAGCGAGAAATGAAACAACCAACAAGGAAGCCACGAATGCAAGAGAATAAAGAAGAAAGACAGCAGCGAATACCACAGGTCAACAATGCACAACCAACCAAAGTGGCACAGTTGCAGGAGAATCCCAGCAAAGATGATTTGCATAACACATAAACACCAAATACGGCTCATGTTTTCAACAATGAAGTGGAACTAGGCCAAAATGCAAGAGGAATACAACACCAAAAGCTGTTTATACCAATATCAAGCAAAAAATATAACTCTACCTTTTTCGGAAACCTTTGAGAAAATCAATTCAGCAGAGGTAATCATCAACGATGCTAGCTCCAACCACTTTCCCATAACAATGAACTCTTCAGCTTCCATGCAGAGTCTACTAACTTGAGGCTCAGCAACCTGACAAAACATGATGGGAAGAACTAAATTCATGAATAATACAAACACCAAACTCAAACAATAATGCAACAACGCGACACATGTAACAATGTAACAAGAAGCGTGAGTGTACAGAGAAGCAATAGAGGAAAATATTGTAGACCAACCCTAAAGCTACATACAAAAAATACTATTCCTGCTATTTTTAAATCAATTTCTTCCCATCCAACCTACCAAACGAACAATTAAATGTCACTCCCTCTTTCATTTTCTGAACAGCAACGTGAATCTGGAAATATCTACAGCAAAAATAATGATGCAGAACAAGTTCCAAGGAAAATTTGAGTATTCAATCCAAAATCACCGAGTTTTACAAATTCAGATTAAATTTTAAGTTCTCCAAGCATTTTCAACTAAGCATATAGACAGTGTATCCTGAATAGACCGTCATGTCCCAAGCAGACAATGGAAAGCAAATATTTCATACCGAAACCAACACAAAAGCAAAGAAAAAAAAAAGGAGGCATCTACAATTACATCGAGTGAAAAAACACAGAGAAGTGCTGAAGACAGTGGAAGATAAAGAGAAGAATTAGGAAGAAAGACCTCGGGACCGGCATCGGCCCAAGCAAGTTCAGAGGTGAATCGAACGACGGAGAGTGCAGCGTCTTCTTCGGAGGTTGGCACCACTGTCGCCATATTCTCTGAACTGCGAGATTGTAAACCCTAGGTGACTCGCGCTGCAGAGAAGACGGTGTGAGCAACAAAAACCCTGACCCTAAAGAAATAATATAATATAATCATCCAAAAGAGAAACAATAATAAGCAGTGATATGGTCTTCTAATAATAAAAATTATAACATTTTTCAGTTTTATGGGTAACTTTTTTTTAATTTATTAAAATTTTATCACATTTTTTAAATTTTGAAGACATCTTTTATAATTATAAATATTAAATTTTTAATTTTTTATAATTATAAATATTGAGATTTTATTTATAATTGAAACAAACAAAAATTAACAATTTCATCTTCCAACAATTTTATACAATTTATAAT
>Ga0123341_1004510_pt1 | contig 12229 bp, 8 predicted proteins | sample Turbeapinknodule_FD_89959 | JGI IMG/M metagenome (GOLD analysis project Ga0123341, IMG submission 89959) | Root nodule microbial communities of legume samples collected from Mexico - Turtle bean Mexico pink nodule | ecosystem: Host-associated > Plants > Roots > Nodule | place: Mexico: Nepantla... | reverse complement strand
ATCCTCTCTTTATTTTATGTCTTCTTTTAATTTTGAAAAGACTAGAAGGAAGAACTTCAAATGTGTAGGTGAATGACCTCTCCCTTCATTAATAAAAGCCTCCTTTATTTGATTCTCATCACTTTCTCAAAGAGTTCTCCATAAATGGTTAACAAATTAAGTAGACCATGAAGTCTTACCACTTCTTTAAAGAAGAGATTGGAGATATTGTTAGCATCATCCACTTTATGGCAAGGTATGAAATGAGCCATCTTACTAAACCTATCCACTACCATAACGATGGAATCAAAACCTCTTTGTGTACTAGGAAGCCCTAAAATGAAGTTCATGCTAATCTCATCCCATGGAGCACAATTAAGAGGCAAAGGAGTATAAAGTCCATGAGGCATAATCTTAGACTTGGCTTTTAAACATGATATTCATCTATGGTAATGTCTTTGAACTTCTTTTATCATATGGGGCCAAGAGATTTTTCCTTTTACAAGCTCAAGAGTTTTATTAACTCCAAAATGACTCATGAGACCTCTTTCATGTGAGTCTTTATCAAGGAGTTTTCTATGTGTTCCTTGAGGTATACAATGTTTTCCTTCTTTAAACAAATACCCCTCAGAAACATAAAATCCTCCTTGTGCTTTAGGTTTGCAACTAGAAAAGGTGGATGCAAAAACCTGATCATTCTCATAAAGCTTAGGTATGTTTTCAAATCCAAAAATTTGGGCTCCAAATTTAGAAAAGAGGGCATGTGTTCGAGATAGAGCATCTGCCACAATATTTGTATTACCCTTCTTGTATTTGATAACATATGAAAAATGTTCAACTTATGTTGACCTTTAAGATATTTTAAAGACTCATGATCACTATGAATAACAAATTATTTTGAAACCAAATAGTGTTGCCAAGTTTGTAGGGCCCTCATAAGTTCATAAAGCTCTTTATCATAGGTGAGGTAATTAATGGGTTGCACCATGTAATTTTTCACTAAAATATGCAATTGGGTGTGTTGTGAGTTGATTTTAGGATTGCACACTTTTATAGGTTACTCTTTTGTTTATGATTTCTGGATTAACAATTATAATGAGAAACCCAAAGAATATTCCCACTGGATACGAACTTAACCAGGTGGTTAAGTAAGTGTGAAGGTTCACTTCTAGAGGTCAAAGAGAAAACACAATTATATAGTGTTGATGATGAATAGGTGCGGAATTAAAAAGAATTATATGGGAAAGAAAGAAGATGGAAACTCAATAGAAAAAGAAGATGGAAACTGAATAGAAAAAGAAGAACACAAGAACAAAAAGGAATGGAAAAATAAAAAGATGAAAGGAAAGAAAGGCTTAGGATGATAAAGGTGTGGTCACGCCACTTGGAGGGGAAGGAGACTCCAAGATGAGTGGCGAAGAGCCACCATTTGAAGTGTAGAGGACTCAAGATAAGACCCAAATTCTATGGGACTCAACTCACTAAACACTCTGACAAAGTTTCTTTTGTATTCAAAATTCAATCTGTCAAATACATTAGGCAAGACACTCTATTTATAGGAGAAAGTGTCTTGGAGAACAAGATAGAGGGGTAGGGTTGTCATTTGTGAGAAACCTTCTAGAAGGTAGGTCAAAGAAACCCTAAACCTAGGTGCACATGTCATGAGAGGTGGGCTTGACACAAACCGAAATTACTAAGCACACCCTACTCAAATTCTTCTTCTTTTTGACACCCTTAAAGTGAGCCCAATTTATTTTACATAAACTTGTCTTGTGAAAAGACTAGAAGGAAGAACAATTGATATTTTGGTCCATGTTTGGTTCTTCTTCTACTAAGGCTTTTGGTAGGGCCAACATTATTTTGGTCTTGTATGCTGAGATGGCTGACCTAGTTGTGAAGTGTATGTTGTGTCCTTGGTCATCTGCTTGCCAAGTTGGGTTGTATCATGCCCCCCAAGTTGGAAAGAATTCTACCTTGAACTTAGAACTCCTGTAAATAACATAGTTAGTTTGTTCACATGAAAGATAAAAACATTTCTAGCACTGGGTTGTGAATCAAACTTATCTTCATGAAGTTTTGTGAGTTCACTTGAATGAGTTCTATATATAGGCCATGTTTGTGGAGAATGTTTAGGGAGGAAATGTTTTGTTTTTGAAAATCCTCTTAGAAGGTGAAAACCCTTAGAAGGTTTGTGAATATTATCCTTAAACTAATTTATTAAAGATGTCGAGTATATAGAATGATTAGGTAATGAAAAAGATAAGGAAGAAGAATACCTTTGAGGTGCAGTTTGTATTTTTTTACGGATTAACATTATTGTTTTTACTGTGTGAGGTGAGGTGATGATACCCTTTTTATCCTTTCTTTCTTCGTCTTTTTTCATTCTCTTTTGGTTTTCATTTTGACTTGGTCCTCATTAAATTCTTTAGGGGAGAGGGGTTTTAAGATAATCTTATGCCCTTGGAAGTTGAAAGAAATCTTATTGGTATGGCGATCATGTAAAATTTTCCTATCAAATTGCCAAGGCCTTCCCAATAGAATATGTGTTGCTTCAGTTGTCACAACATCACATAAAACCTCATCTTTATACTTTCCTATAGCAAAAGTTATGAGGACTTGTTTATAGGGATTTGTATGAGAGATAGTGGGTAATCCAAGCTTCTCCACTACTCTTGTACTTGCCACATTAGCACAAATATCCCCATCAATGATCATGGAACATAACTTGTTGTTTATAAGGTAGCGGGTGTGAAAATTATTTTCTCTTTGGGATGGTACCCAACATTCGCCTTACCATCAATAAGTCACCTTCACAAGGTAACTCACATTCATTTTCACTAGGGTTTTTGAAAGGGTAGGGGACTTAGACCTAGAAGATTGATTACTATGGTCACTAATGACTATCCCCCCTTTTACCATCATGATTGTTTTGTTAGGGCAATTTCCAGCGATATGACCAAAACCTAAACATTTGAAGCATTTTTTATTTGAGGTTTTATTTGGCGATTTCTTTCTAGAAGGGGAAGGATTGTCTTTAGAAGTTTGTGGAATGGATTCTTTACAGGAATTAGAAGGAATATCTTGATTGTGAAATTTATTTTTATCCTTCAAAGATGAGTTGTAAAAACCATCATTATGTGTATGTTTGAAAGATGTTTTTGTAAAAGTTGTGATTCAACCTTGATGGTTAGGTTAACCAATTTTTCCAAATATGTATACTTATAAAGTTCTACAACAATGTAACTTCTAAATCTTTGAAATATTCATCCACATTCCTAGGTCCTTGATGAAGTCGTTGGAGCTTCAACAAAAGTCCTATAATGAGGAGGAACAAACTGTGCACGCATGCGTAACTTTAATTCGTGCCAATAGACCACAATTGACCTCTTGTTTAGCCCAATGTCCATTACAATTTGAAGCCACCATTGCATTGAATAGTCTAAAAATTCTAGGGAAGTTAACTTAACCCTTTGCTCTTTTTTGACCTCATATACATTAAATATTTATTCTACCTTATCTTCCCATCCTAAATACAAATCGGGATCACTTTCCCCACTAAAACTAGGTAATTTAACAAAAGGAAAAGAAGTCTTTGGTGGTTGGTGTTGATGGCGCCTCTCTTCAAAATTGTGCACTCTCCAATCTTGTTCTTCCTATTGAATCCCATAATGCATATGATGTCTAGTAGCTCTTCTAGGCTCCCATCTCATTTCTCCAAGTGTAGTCCTTGGTCATCTTCTTGTCGAGTTGGGTTGTATCAGGGTGCCCACCCTATAATAACACTGCACATATGCTTACTCCTAACGCATCACACTCTAGCTCAAAAGTTTTTGAAAAGTTTGGCAAAGCTAGAATTGGTGCATGAGTGAGTTGAGCTTTCAACCTTTGAAAGGCTTTTTCATGTTTCTCATTCCAACAGAATCGAGTGGCTTTCTTCACTAACTCTTTCAGTGATGAAGCTAGACTTGAGAAGTTGAGAACAAATCTTCTATAAAAACTTGTTAACTCATTAAAGCTCCCAACAACTCCTACATTTTGTAGTGTTGGCCACTCTTGGATGACTTTGATTTTCTCGAGGTCAACATGAACCCCATTTTTGTTGACTATAAAACCTAAAACGACTACATTATAAAATAAAAGTGCACTTATCTACATTAGCAAATAAATTGTTATTCCTAAGAACTAACAAGACTTCCCTAAGATGAACTAAATGAGACTCTAGACTCTAACTATAAACTAAGATATCATCAAAGTAATCTATTACATATTTACCTATACAATCCCTTAGGACATGACTCATAAACCTCATGAAAGTGTGCACCATGTGACCTAATTAGGTCTAATGAACGACCTTGGGTTTAATGTGGGATGCAATTAATCTCAATTATACCCTAGGTAGGTTTTATAAGCCTAACTCTAACCTTAATTTACTTAAAGCAAAAATACATGTAAATTTCTTACTCTACTTTTAAGCAAGAAAATTAAAATTCTACTCTAGAAATTTACACTAGGTTGTGACATTTTTTAACATGTATAAAAAGGTGTCTCTGCCATCAGTAGTAGAGTCTCAATCTTTTTGTATCCTCATTGCCATAACTCTAGTGGTTGGTCTTGAGTTGAGTCCTCTGCCATCAAAACTCAGAGAGCTCGATTGACCACTTGATCATTCTTCCTGCCATGTCCGGCTTCTTCAAGAATTGGGAGGTCAGTTCGGATTATGACAGAGTGTCTCTGAAAGTAGTGGCAGAGGCATCGTGCTAATATCACCACGAGTAATGCTACTTTTTCCAGATTTTGATGCCTGGATTCGACAACTTGAAAAACCTTGTTGACGAAGTAAATTGGCTTCTAGTAAGCCCCTTATTCTTAGACAAGGGCCAAACTTACTATCGCTTTCTTAGTTACCTTCATATATAACTGACATCGGATGTTTGTGGGATTTTTAAGTACTTGGGGTTGCTGAAATATTCTTTTAGCCGTTGAAATTCTTGCTGACATTGTTCAGTCAAACTGAATCAATCATTCCGCCACAGACACTGGAAATATGGGAAACCTTTGTCTTCTGCCTTTGAGAGGAAACGAGAAAGGGAGGCCAACCAACCAGTCAGTCTCGTACCATATTGAAATTTGTGGGACTCCCATGTTAATTATGGCTCGACACTTGTCAGGATTGACTTCGACACCTCTCTCATAAGTAGGAAACCAAGGAATTTGCTCGCTTTGACCCCAAAGCCACATTTTTCTGGGTCAAGTTTCAATTGGTATTTGTTGATGATGGTGAAGAATTCTTGCAGGTCCTTCCCGTGGTCTGTCGGATCTCACGACTTAACTACCGTGTCATCGATGTAGGCAAGAACACTTTTGCCGATCATCGATTGCAGTATCTTTTTCATCAACCGTTGGTATGTTGCCCCTACATTTAGTTCGAAAGGCATCATTCAGTAGTAAGAATTGACATCTTCGATCATGAAGGTCGTCTTCTCCTTATCTCAATATGCATCTAAATTTGGTGTTATCCAGAATAAGCATCTATGAAACCCTGAAGACCGCACCCCGAGGCATTCTCAACCAATGTGTCAATGCTTGATAATGGATAAGAATTCTTAGGATATGTGTTGTACATATCAGTGAAGCCTATGCACATTCTTCACTTTTCGTTGGATTTTCGGACCATGATTTCACTCTATATAACTATGTGTGGTACTGGAACTCTTTGATGTGTCCTCTTAGGAGTTTTTATGTCTCCTCTCGCACAGTTTTACATTTTGCTTCCGAGTGTCAATGTCTTTTTTGTACCATCGGTTTGGCTTTAGGATTCGGTGTCAACCGAAGGCTAAAAAATCGAGGTTAATTCCTGGCATGTCGTTGCCTACCCCGACAAAAGAGCGGAGATTGTTCTGAGGGAACCCTATTAATTTGACTTCAACCAAGGTTTAAGAGTTGCTCCAATTTTCAACGTTTTGCTTGTTCCTACTCCCATTTCTTTAACATCTTTGACCAGCTCAGGTCAGTATTCATACGATTTTCTTAGATTAACCGATTTTGAAACTCGTTCTCCAGCACCTCAGCTTGCTCCGTTCCGGGTTGGGGACTTGTGATTTGTTTTTTCTTCTAGTCGTATTTCTCCCCCAACACCCACTGCTAAAGTTAATATTGCCTAGTAGCTTCTCCGATTGTGCAAATTGTTTTCATAGCATCTCCGGGATGTTTTCAGGTTGACTTTCACGGTGACAACTTGTCCCTCAGTAGTAGGGAGTTTCATCTTCAAATGATGAGATGATACAAATGCTCGGAGATGATTGTACCAGAGGTGAGGAGTGAGATTCCTTCGCCCTGGAGAACCTGTCATCTTGATATGGTTAGGCAAGGGCATTGTTGCGACTTCTTTTCTCTCGGCTCTCTTGATTGTTTGTGCAACGCGAAAGGTATATAGCGCCGCTTGGTTTTGCTTTGGTGTCTTTCGAAATCTCATCGGTTTGTCTGATATCTGTTGTGATCCTTGTATTTAAGGGTCTTGTGTGCTTCTCTACAGAATTGTTTTGCTTCATCACTTCTTTAGCTTCAATATGCGATCCGACTCGAGTTCTTATCTCTTCCAAAGATTCAACCTTTTGACGAATCAGAGATTCACTGAAGGGGTTGGCCCTGAATCCTTTGACAAAAGCAGTTACTAACATTTTGAGAAGGTACTGAACGAGTCAATGGTTGTACCTTGTATTCTACTAAACCATTATAGCGCGGCTCCTGTGAAGTTCCTACGAACATCTTGCATCTTACCTATTTTGAGCCACCCAAGATCAACATCTTAGCCTAAAAAGCTTTAAGGTTACTAATCCTAAAAGAGGCGATCTTTGGGACCATCTTATCTATTTGCACAGTTTCCAATCAGATCCGCACTTCTTCCCTTCGGGATGCAGGGTTATTCAGGGTGCATCGAAGTTCGTCGTTGGCTTTCTGCAATTCTTCATGAGTCCGCATTACATCTTCCATGAACTGACGAGACTTGTTAGCTTCTTCCCGTAATTGTTCTAGACTCTTTCATGGTAGTCAATATATGTTGCAAAGTGGGGTGAGAGTTGCAATCCGATATGGGTTGATTTAGTGGTCGTGGTAGTGGGTTGTTCTTGTTCAATGGTGTGTAAATACTCTATGAGGGGATAGTGAAAGTTTCACCGGGGTGCGCCAATTATTCTGCCTCTTATTCTGGCTAGAGATCTAATCGAGTTATAATCCCTTCCAGACCAATAAAAATGCTCTCTAATTTACCGAACTCTAATTTTTACTCTCATTCAAACCTTATTTATTCACGTATTTGTGTTGGACTATTTTTTAGGAATAACCATTAATGCACTTGAAATATCCCTTAACTTTTTAGGACAATATCTAAACATTCCAAGATTCTTGGAACCGATTCAAATTTTTAGAGATCGTGTAAAATGGATCATATTTAGATGGGTTGCTTTACTGTTCATTCATTATGACATCATACTTAACAAACAGATTGTCCTTGTACCGACAATAATCATTCGTTATTTCATTGATTTCCTCGGTTTCATTGGTCAGATAGAGGAAATGTTTATTCGTTGATTTTTTTTTATGTTTATATACCTTTGAATTTTAAATTATAAGTACGCATTGTGTCACGACGCCAATTATTAATATAGTATGTTTTAGATTTTATTTATATTTTGAAAGTTATCTTTTAAATGATTAAGATCAAGTTGAATATTAAATTTCAAAAGTATTTATAGCTAAACATATATTAAATAAATGTATCCACCAATTCAATAGTCATCTCCATTTCAAGATATTGTTATAGAGAATTAGGTTAAGAATATTATAAAATAGACTCAATTTAAAAACTGTAGTCTTTTTAAACAATTTAAATAGTATCTCTACATATAATTAAGTGTAGTTAATGAATAATTATTTACACTAATAGTCCCTACATATAATTTGCTCTGTGGGGAGACGTTGATCGACTGCTGCGACGTCCAAAGTTACTTATACGATCTTCAAATTGTTTGAGAAATACCAAATGAATGAGATCAGATGAATGGCTCTTTTTGTTTTGGGGTGAAAAAGGGGAATTATGATTTTTGTAGAGGTGATTGAGAGACGGAGAATTTTAAAGACAAAATGGAAGGAAGGAGGTTATGAAAGTGTGAATAGCGCACTGACTTTTTCAGAGGCGTGGAAGTTAGAAGAAAGGCATGGAAGAAAATATGGGGAGTATCTGTCAACCTCTTTCAGATTCAAACTGCTCCACAGTAACCATTCAACAATAATGACCAAATACACAAAATAAAGTAATAAAATGAAGGTATAATTACCTTATTCATCCCTACATTTAGGGTCAATATTCAATTTTATACCGTGGTTTTAAAAAAAAATCAATTTGGTTCCTATGCTTAGGATTTGGGGGCATGAGATTGGTTTTGCAGAGATTAATAAATTGTGTTGGTTAGTATTTTTGTTTTGGCATAAACGTTTTTGGATGGTGGCTTCTTCACAGATACGAGGGTGTTGACAGATACAAGGGTCGTTTGTGGTGGAGTCTGGTGTTGTAGATTCGTTGGTGGGGTAGGAGTAAATAGCGTTTGTGATTCGTTTGTGGCTTCATTCGTAGCTTCATTTGTGGTGGGAATATATGCCTATAGGTTTGCATCTGTATCATCATGTAGTTGTTATCGAATGGAAGTGCAACAACACCGATCTAATTCTAGCCATGGTGGTGGGAGCAAGATGACTTTTGTTGCTCCCATTTGCGATTTTGGGGAATTTTCGTTTTTGTGAACAACAACTGTCAATAATGGTGGGAGGTAATTTTGGGGTTGTCCAAAGTAAAAGGTGAGATGTATTGAATTATGGATTATGAAAAAAAATGCATTGGTATTGATTGTTTTGGTTATCGTTTTGGCTAATACAGAGTAGGAGTGACGTAAGCATGTGATGCAATTTCTTCAGATGGTGCATTGAAGACAATGGGCATGAAAAAGATGAAACTATTGCTAGACAAAGAAACAAGATTTGTAGTTTGAAAAAAACGTTTGAAGATGTCAAGAAAGTGGATTAAGATGTTATTAGTAGGGTTGTGTGTTATTGTTATAATAAACATTGTTATGTTGACTATTTTCTTAAAATCCCATGAGTGACATGAATGTATATTTTGGGATTATGATTGAATGAGTTAATGTAATATGTATTAGTGTGTTGAGTTCATTATGTCCAGTATGTAATATGTATCCTAAAATCTTGAGCAATGCAAAAAGAATTTGAATGAACAAAATATTTGATGTTTTGTATAATACTCCAATATGAAATAAAGCAAAATGAAATTTTAAACCGAAATGAAATTTTAAATTCTATTTCAGTATCAAGTAATGTGTTATATAATATAAAATTTAACCTTGAAGGAAATGAAATAAGCATAGGCATTTGGAATGAAGCAAACTTAATTATCATAGATTTGGAATGAATCAAACTTAATTATCATAGAACCTGATAACATTAATATACTCCAAAATACATGAACCACATGAACGTAAATGTCATTCCAAAATACATTAATAGGAGCCTAGGATAATTGCTTTCAAAATACACAACTATAGAAATCAGTGGTTCCAAAAGCATTCATGGCTTCCAAAAGCGGTCTCTCATGGACTGTAACTTAAGTCTCGTGTTGGGTCTTGAAAATTTTGCGCTTGATCTTGTTGTCCTCGAGTTGGCTGAGATGGTTGTGAAACTGTTGGTTGAGTAGGGGGAGATGGTGAAACGAGTGCGGTTGGAGCTTCCTGACATTGAGCTTCCTGAGATGGCCCTGGTGCACTTGGAGCTTGCTGAGATGGGCCTGCTGCCTGACTTGGAGCTTGCTCAGATGGCCCTGGTGCATATGGCCTTGGGTGAGATGGCCTTGATGCACTTGGACCTTCTTCAGATGATTTTTCAATGCAGGACTTTTTGTTGTGCCAAGCTTATGACATATCCCACATTTTTTCTTTAATCTAGTTTGGCCTAACTGAATCTTTTTCTTCATTACCTCCCATGCTTCCAACCTTCTCTTCTTTTTTGATCTTTCAAACATCTTCTTTGTGGGAGGTGGCACAACATCTGGCATTTCAGTTTTGTCCCATACTTGTTCACCGTTCACTGGATAGATAATTGAGTTGTACACCTCTACATATGTTTCCTTCTTGAACCAAAATGAAATGAAGTTGACTGGATCGACATTGACAAATTTCATTGCAGAAAGTGCATGACAACAAGGTATTCCAGTCAACATCCATTTTCGACAGCTGCACTCATGTATGTCCAAGTTAACCACAAACTTTTCTCCAATGGTAGAGATATGTCTCACTTCAATTAGGTGATCTGCGAAAGAGTTGTGATGATGGAATTGGTTAGACATATCTAACAACTAACACAATAACTTTTTAAAATAGTGTATCAATGTTGTCATCTAACCTGGGTATCCAATATCGAGTTTGATTTTCTTCCTTTTGTAACCTGCTTAAAATCTTTGGACATATTGATCCTTCAAATGAGGCAATTTTCAATCTGTTATTTGCTCATCTCTACATTATATAAGATCTGATATCTTCTAGCATGGTAATGATAGGTTTTGCACGTGCAGCTACAAGCACACTATTAAAGCCTTCACAAATATTGTTGACAAGTGAGTCACATTTTGGAGTGAATGTGAACATTGATCTGGACCAGAACCTAGTATAAATGATTTCAGAACCTAGTCAATTGAAAATAAATGACTTCATAAACTGAAAATAAATTACTTGGTAAACTGAAAATAATTGAGTTCACGAGCTGAATTATTGCACAATGTATATGGTAGGTATAAGAAAATATGGTGTAAAAAATGTGCACCCTTTTACCGTTAAATTGTGCATGGCAGTTAAGAAATTGTACAGGAGAGTTAAGAAATTGAAAGGCACGTGTATCATTAATAATCAAAAGTCAACAGCTTAAGCAAACAGTCACCATAAATGTAATGCATAACTGACTAGTAGCAGGAGTCATCAACATTTACCATGCACAATCCTGTAAAAAGCACTAAAGTCAATAACAATGATGGGGAAATTACTCATAATACCACAAGGTTCTCTGATAAAGGCACAGAAAGGACAAAACAACCAACAAAGTGTAAGCGGAGGCAGGAAAGAACAAAGAGGAAAACATAAACCCAAGGGCTTACTTGGGCCAGAAAGCGCATGGCTAACTTAAAGAGTGAAAGAAAACACAAGGGCCAAAGATTGATGAACATGAGCTACTGGGTTTTGTCAAAATTAAAGGTTCTAAAAAGTAGAATGTGAAATCATAATGTAACCCAAAAAAATGATTTTGCCACTTGTTGGTACAGTAGTACTATCTACTTCAATTCTATCACTATTTATGCATGCAATTCTAGATGTTCCCTATAGTGATTGGCAGTTGTATGTGTATGCGTAGAGGAAATCAAACAACAAAGAACAATTGTGCAGAGGAAATCAAACAACATGCATATGTGGTGTCAACGCTACTATAATCACAACAAAATTAAACTTTTAAAAGACTGTTATTTAGGAAGTGCGGAAGCACCAAAATTGGCATATAACAATAACTGAATTACTGCACAAACCTGGTTAGTTATTTAGGTGGAGGGCTGATGCAAACCTCGCCAACAAGAAGATGACCAAGGATGCTAAAGTACACAAAGATAAGTCATCTCAAAGTAGAGACCTCACCAGAGGGAGAATTGGACAAAGACCAGAGCATCTAAAGTTCTTCCTACTGGTCTTCTTAATGATTAGAAAATGTAGTAAATAAGTTGGGCTCACTTGAGGGATCCAAATAACAAATATAGGCTAGAATAAGGTACCTTTAGCATAATATGGGGTGTGGGTAACCTTTTAGCTTGTTCCTAGCCCTTTTGAAAGACATTTTGACCTAGTTTCTAGAAGGACAAGCCTAAGATGCGGGATTGACTTAGTCAAACCCTAAGATTTCCCATTTTTCCATTTTCCCATCCTACCTAGTGTATTTTACAAGTTGAATGAAATAAAGAAAGTAACTCTGCACATTTTGTGTGAGATGCTAGTGAGGCTTGTTCCTCTTAGTCATTAGTCTTATCTTATGAGAATTTGAGAGCTCTCAAGTGGCGGCTTCCAACACTTATCTTGGAGTCATTTCATCATCCAAGTGGCGTGCTCATCATCTCAAACTCCATTTCTCATAAGCTTCATTTTCCTTCATCTTT
>Ga0123341_1004509_pt1 | contig 12230 bp, 6 predicted proteins | sample Turbeapinknodule_FD_89959 | JGI IMG/M metagenome (GOLD analysis project Ga0123341, IMG submission 89959) | Root nodule microbial communities of legume samples collected from Mexico - Turtle bean Mexico pink nodule | ecosystem: Host-associated > Plants > Roots > Nodule | place: Mexico: Nepantla... | reverse complement strand
TTTTTTTATAAAGTTGTTTTTTTTTTTGTTTTTTTTTTTTTTTTAATTTTTTTTTTTTTGCTATTTTTTTTTTTTTTTTTTTTTTTTTTTTTTTTATGTTTCTCATGTTCAAACATCCATAAGGCTGAACAGATTATGACTCTTCAGAACAGCACAAGCTGTCGATTGAGCCTAATGCCATTACATTCAAATGACAACTGGGGTAACTACTAACTAGGAATGTTAATACTGGTACAAAATTATGGAAATTAGTACTAAATTTTTTGTTCATCTTTTTCCATGACATTGGGCAAGTACCATCACCACATGTTTTACAAATTTATCCTACCAGTAACTAGTTCATATCCTTGCTGTAATTTGCTATTTTGGTTGTGTCAGATAATCTTAGCATTACAAACACAACCCTAACTAAACAACAACAAAGCCTTATCTCTGACTGAGATTCGCTACATATAAATCACACAACATCATTCTGCTTTTCTAAAAATCAAAGCTTCAAGAATATTATTTACCATTAGATCTCCCTTTACGATTTATTCCAAGCTCCTCTCCATCTCCTCCTTTTTACAGGACTAAAAATTGTGCCATCTACTCTTCTCGCCAGTGCCTCTCATGGCCAATTGTGTACATGTCCAAACCAACTTAATCGATTTTCTATCCAACTTAATCAATTTTCTATCATCTCTTTCTCAATGAGTGGCCACACCATTATTTTCTGTATATAACCATTCAGTAACCTGACCTCTCTTGTGTGGTCACACATTCATCTTAATATTCTCATTTATGCTACTTTCACCTTTCTCTTAGTTTATCCCTTTAAAATCCGACACTCACTATCATATAAAATAGTCAGACCTATAGCAATACAAAAGCTTGCCATTGAGTTTGGTTGGGACCTTGTGATCACAATAACCTTTGGTGCCTTTTTCTCTATTTTATGCATCCTGCAAGTATCTTGCGTGTGACATCCTCATTAATTTCTACATCATTTTGTATTATTTATTCCATATATCTAAACTTAAAAGGCTGTGCTAAGGCATCTTCTTACATTTTTACTTCCAAATCATATTCTTATTGTCTCCTTCTAAATTTGCAATTCATAAGCTTCGATTTATTCCTGCTTAAGCTAAGCAAATTGGTTTTAATTTATTTCTTTATTCTCGAGACAGGCTTCATTTAAACTTTCATGGTTCTGCAAAGATGATCAAAGTGATCAGTACAAACATGACATTGTCTCTTTTGAAAGAGGAAATATAACCACTGCAGAGCGCAGTAGTAAGCAGGTGTTTCTTGTTGTGGGCGATTTGATTTTATTACTCTTGTTATCAATAAGCTAGTCTCCTTTTTTCTAAACTTTCTTCTCATGCTAATTCTAAATTTTCAATGGCTATATTTGTATATTGTCTAATTGAGAAGTTTATTTATTTCAGATCTCTCTGAAGTGGCAATCATGCCCGCAGACAGTGCTCATATTGACCAAACCAAATTCAGTTTCAGTTCAAATTCTGTGTTCTGAAATGATCAGGTATGAACTCTAATATATTGTTTGTTTTTACTTTTAGGTTTCCCAAAGTTGGGTTTTCCTTAACATAGTACCGATCTGAGTTTAAAACTCTTCATAAAAGTAAGGAATATGCTGATAAGGAAATTAATTTTGATCATAGAGCTCAAAAATCATTTTACATTTTTATGCAAAACTTTCTACATTTGATGGTGTTTATCATTCATTCTTTCGTAGCAGTTGTTAGGAAAACATTGAGATATCTGCTTAATATGGAAGAGCTTTCTGTGCTTACATACTTATGCACATGAAAATGTGAGAGTCTTAACTTTCAATCATAATGGATGGTCAAGATTCTATTATTTCACTAGATTTGTGCAAAATTAAGTTAACCTAATTTTGAAATTCATTTTTGTGAGTTTGATGTGGCTAAGTGAAGATTGTTTATTTTCAAGTTTAACTCCACTTCTCATTATTTATTATTTACATCTATCCTGTGCCTTTTTAGCCTTCCATGTAATTTGCCTTTGGTACAAGTGAATAACCGGTTATATAGAGCAGAAAACTTTAGTTTTATTTTACCTTTTCAGCTCATGCCAAACCTTCATTTAAATATGCTGTGTACTTCTTCTTTTTCATTCCCAGATGGTTGAGGCAGGAAAAGAATCTACACATCTATGTAGAACCACGTGTCAGGGTGGAGCTTTTGACAGAATCATCATACTTTAACTTTGTAGAAACTTGGAATGATGGTAAGCAATTAATTCATAAAAGGACACCTTTCACTTAATCGGCTTCACAAATTTTTCTAGCTTGTACACTGAGGTTATCTTTGGAGGATTGAACATCACAGGCTGTTTTCTTAAAATTTTCTTATATATATTATCTTTTTTGTTTTTTATTTTCATCAAAGCCCACACTAGATACATAGCCTTTATGGTAGGACACACTAGCATAAAACCAAATTAATTGTCTATTATTCTTTCATTGACTGTTCCTTATTGCATCCCAAAACTCTTGAGTGTCATCTGCTATATAAAATATGTGTTATGTCTTTATTCTATTGCAATAACGGACATATAAAGCAAAATCCTGAAGGCTATCCTGATCCTAAATGATACCTAGTAGTCAAGTTATTTTGTGCCATTCCTTCATTTAGTATCAACATGTTTACTTGCTATTTCAATAAGCTAGCATGCAAATATTGCATTACTTACCACTGGTATGCACCAGACCAAGATTATTTGAGTTTAGCTGAGTTGATGGACCCAAATCAATAATTTTTTTAAGCAAATAATATGATTTTAGATTAAAAAGTCATGTATTTTTTGTATTACAGCCTCCTTTTTGAAATAAGATTATCATTTTCACTTCGTACAGTATCCTTTATTATCATTATCATTTTAATAAACTATTTTGCATGCTATTATTTTTGTGAAAATTATAACTATTAATCCATTTTTTTTAAGCAAATAATGATTTTACATAAAAAATATCGTGTTTTGTCTGGTGTATTACAGCCTCTTGCTTGAAATAAGACGAGGAATTTTACTTCATACAATGTCCTTTATTATCATTTTAATAAACTATTTCACATACTGTTATTTTCTGAAAATTATGGCTATTTATGAACAATGACATTTTTTTGTAGATGAGGAAGTTTTGATGCTGCACACTAAGGTTGACCTCGTTGTAACTCTTGGGGGAGATGGTACTGTCCTATGGGTACGTGAGATCAATCTAAATTAAGTTGCCATTATATGAAAGCAGCACAGATTTCTAATACGCATTCAAGCTATTAATTTCCTGTATTTAGTCTCGGAAGAAAACTATTGCTGATCCAAATCTTGTAAAGATTCACTTTTTCAAAGTGAAACCTGTCAACTCTGTCACATAAAATATTGTTAGAAGCCATAAATTATTTGCCTAAAATTTAACCAACAGGCATTATGAATAATAGAAAATTGGCCCACCAAAGAAACTCTCGGATTTCCAGTAATTTATCCATATTACTAATGTCTGAAGTTTAAGCACTTTTTGAGTTGCTGATTTTTTTATTTTATTATTATTAGTAGTAATAGTATATATTTCTTGATGCTTTATTGTGAATGATTCTATGCATTGAGATAGTTTCGAGGGAAAGATATCATGTTGAGGTTAGTCTGAATCAGGCATTTACTTAGTGTATTAAATCACTAAAAGAACTTTTTCATCTTAAGAGTTTAAATTTCATTTAATTAATTACTGATCTTGGATTTGCATATTTTTTCCTTTTGGATTGATTTTTCTAAGAATATGATGACTGCTAGACTAAGGATGGGTTATCTTTTGTACTATTAATCTCTGGCAATCATTTATTCCTAAAGAGTTTGGTAATTAGATATGATACTTGGTTTTACTTTACCTATCCTATTACGTGTTGTATATTGGTTTGCTTAGTGAAATTGATTAATATCGTGTACTAAATGTGCAGGCAGCATCTGTGTTCAAAGGGCCAGTGCCTCCCATTGTCCCCTTTTCTTTAGGGTCTCTTGGCTTTATGACCCCTTTCTGTATCCTCCAACTTTGTGTTTATATATATTATCTTTTTTAGAAGATAGATCAAGTTACTACCAGAGTAACGTATTTTTTAGAAGATAGATCAAGTTATTCATTTGTTTATATAATATATTTTTTCATTTCTAATTGGAAACTGAACTTAACCATCCTTCAGATAGTGAACATTACAAAGAATGCCTTGAATCAATTTTAAAGGGCCCCATTAGTATCACATTACGGCATCGTTTACAATGTCATGTTATACGAGAAGCAGCTAAAAATGAATATGAAACTGAAGAACCAATACTTGTTCTAAATGAGGTTACAATTGATCGTGGAATATCTTCTTTCCTCACAAATTTGGAATGCTACTGTGACGACTCCTTTGTCACGTGTGTGCAAGGGGATGGATTAATCTTATCCACTACATCTGGCAGTACAGCATATTCTTTAGCAGCTGGAGGATCAATGGTCCATCCACAGGTACTTTGCTGAATAGTTTCTTATTCGTATGTGTTGACTGCAGAAGTTTATTTTATTTTCTCTGATAACGTGTTTTATCTCAATCAATAAAGATAATATTTTACAATGGAAATTTTGGTCAATCCTTCTCTTAAATTAAAGTTTTTTCTCGGTCTTAAAATAGATAATGAATGTAAATATTTACGAAAAATGTTATTAAGGTTGAAGAAGCTATAGATTTTTTGCTTCCTTGTCATGGGTATTGTGATTCTCCAAGAAAATAAATCATTCTGATTTTAGTGGGTCTTTAGTGTGAGAATTTTACAATAGCAGCTTTGGTTTGAACACTGAGTTTTACTTGGACTACCTTCCACTTGACTATTCCCATGGTGTGAAAATGCAAATTTGAAAATTCGGTGAAAAAAATTGAATTTGAAAATAAGCAAGCTTTATTTGCTTGATTTCTATTTTTCTGAATTAAGTGTCTCACACAAGTCAAAACTAGAGAATAGTATTGCTTCGAAATAATGGATTAATTTGAATGTAGAATTCCTGTGCACTGATTGCAGTCGAACAACATCTGTTAATTGTCAGTTCATCAAAAAAAATATCTTCAGTGTCTCCGAATGAAGTCTGCTATATTTGTTCAACTGCCACAGAAATCTACTTTATTTGAAGTTATATTCCCATTAACCTTACTGTGCCAGTGGCATCATCATAAAGCTCATCGATTCATTTCATCTTACTGGGCTAGAACTAAATATAAATATAACCAGAGTCTCCACCTCCATCTGAAACTGAGTCTTGAATGTGCAGGTTCCAGGCATTTTATTCACCCCAATATGCCCACACTCTCTATCCTTTAGGCCATTGATATTTCCTGAGCATGTGAGTTTGAGGGTGCAAGTACCATTCAACAGCAGAAGCCCTGCATGGGCATCATTTGATGGGAAAGACAGGAAGCAGTTAGCACCTGGAGATGCACTGGTGTGCAGCATGGCTCCCTGGCCTGTTCCTACGGCTTGTTTGGATGATTCCACAAATGACTTCTTGCGCAGCATTCATGAAGGCCTCCATTGGAATTTGAGAAAGACACAATCATTTGATGGCCCTCGAGAAACATGACAAAATCTCATTATCCATCTTTCTTAGTAAGTCTGTAGAGAGCACTGTAGTTGGAAACTGGTTAGTTATTCTTCATCAACAATATCTAGAAGCAACTTCAATTTTAGTGTAGATTTAGTTTAGAGTAAATCATTCCCCTCTGCACCTTTTCCTCTCTTATTTTATGATGTATACTCCTTTGAGAAAGAGATGAATATAAATTATTCTCCAGTTCATTTAAATATGAATAAATTTTTTAATAATAGCTGATGAGTATTTTGAGAAAGTATGAAGAGAATTTGGGTTGATAGAAATTAAAAAAATGAAGTCTCACCAATTCACTGATTTATTATCTTTATTTTTTACAGTCACTTTACTTCAAAAAAAAACTTTACGAATCCTAAACAATGCTTGAGTAAAAGAAATAATTCAAAATCAATTTATTATTAATTTTCTAAAAAGATATTGCATGAAAAGCATTTTAGAAATCAATCTACCTCTTTTGTATTAAAAAGTAATTATCAAAATATATTTTGTGACTCATAAAAGTGAAATAAACTGAAGAAAGAGAAAGATAGCCATGTAAACAGCAGCTAATATTAAAGTATTTATGAATTCTCAATTGACATTTATAAAGAAGAAAAAAGATCAAGTTTTATGAGTTAAAATCAATCTATATATTTTTACTTCTGAAAAAGGTTAAATGAGACAATTATATTTTTAATTTGAGGCAGATAAACTTAATTTTAATTTAGTGAAAAAGGTCAATTTAATTTTCTTTCTTTTTCTTCTTTTGTAAATATTTATTGAGCAATAGATCAAAACAAAACCTTAACTGAAGCTATTTAAAACTACACTAAATATCTACATTTAGAAATTCAAATATATAATTTTAAACTATACTGATTAAAACAAACATTTTAGGCCTATTTTAGAGATATATGAAAACTTTAAAAAGTGGCATTCAAAAAATGTGGCCAAGTATTCATTCTTACATCATCCATTGAATGAGAATGTTCCTTATCTGCCACTCTTTATATTAACTTTAACAGTCACTTTTTATTATTCTTACAAAACAAACACACCTTAATTGCATACACTCCCTTAATCACAGGCTTTATTAAATTTACACTCATGCATCTTTTTAATAATTTTATTGTAAATATTTAAAAATTAACGACCAGGTCACTAAATTGATTCTCGTTTGGACCAGTGGAATCTGCAACCACTTTTTGCTTTTTGGAAAGTATCAAATCCTCTTTCCAACACATCACTTTTCATTACCAGAAAAAGCCTTTTTATTATATTTTATAAATCTTGTTTGGGGTATTAATGTTTTTTCATCTCTGTAAAATTGTCAATTGTTTGAGTTTTGACCTTAACTTTAAAAACATCCATTTTTGTTATATTCCTGCATATTCTAAATATCCTAACTCGTCTTATTCATCCTATTTTTGGAACACATGACATGTCTAGACAAATCATAATGTAAATAAGGACAGAAAACAATTGGGTATTTAAAAAATGCAAATACAAAAAATGCAGAATATTACAAAGATAAAAACAAAATCCACTAATTTATTTTTTTGAGAGAAGTATGTGTTCTCATATTTATCTTTAATTTAACAGTAATAAAAAAATACATTTAATGTACTCCTTTTATAATTATTTAACCTTTTATTTAATTATTATTTGATATTTTTATTTAATATTTAACATTAAAAAATATAAATATTATTTTAAAATTATGTTTTTTTAATATAAGATAAAATATTCATATGCGTGATATATGAAGTTTTAAGGATAAAGATGAGATAATAGTTCTACACCCGCCCCTCCCTCCTATCATACCTATTAATTACCTCTCATATTTCATTATTAATCTCTAAATTGATATTTTGTTTCACTTTAGGTCTAACAATTACAAAATCGTAAAGTTTAAATTTAAATATGAAGAAATAAAATAAAAACAGAACTATACACATGTTTGGCCAAATTTGTCCTAAAAATATTTGAATATATATATAATAGATTTCCCCCCAAGCTAAAATTAATTTATGCATAAACTATTTTGTATAAATTCTTCCAAAGACTTCTCTAAATTATTATTTTTAAATTATGCATAAGTTTATTCTGTTTTATGAAGATGTTCATTTCACTTTTTTATTTCTATTTTTCTCATAAAAATGATTATGGAATTTTTTTATCCAAACCTACTCTAAATATATAATTGAACTTAAATTGAATACAAACAATAACAATAGGTATATTATAGCATGGGTTTGTCATGAAATGATCCAAATCTAATGAACAAAACAAATTAGTAAGAACACATTCATCAATAGAGAACAAATGCACCCAAATCCCAGTCTGAATTTAAAGATTCCTAAGGTATAGGCATATTGATATTAGAGTTCTGCAAATAACTAGCATAATAATTCCACCAAATATACATGGAATTAATGAAAATGTAGGCTAAGTTTGAAATGAATGAGGATTCTTGTGTTAGCAAAAAATACTTGTATAGTATCTTGCAATCACAAGATTTTCAACTTTCATCAAATTATGTCCTGATATAACAAAACTATATTATTTCATGTCCTCATCACATTATTAAATGAGGAAACTTATATAAAAATAGAGAACCAAAACCTATTGAGATAATAATCCTACAACCAAACCTCTGCAGAAAACAAACAGTTTTGTGATGTCTACTGAAGCAAATGAACATCTAAAGAAAAATGTAGTCAAGGAAGAAAGATCCAAGTCTTGTAATCTTGGTCTTGAGCCTATTGAACTCCTACCCAACGAGCATAATCCACCCACCTGTCAATGAAAATCACAGAACATGAACAAGTAACAAGCAAAACTCTTTTGAAAAGTAATCAGAAAAAGGCATGAATTTCTTACAATAGTGAACCCAAATATGTATTGCCAGTTCTCACAGCAAAACAAAGTGCACTAAGAATTAGCTTGTGCTGGTGCAGCAAAGGTTCCAAAAGCCTCTGTTCAAAAATTCCAGCAACTACTTGATACCTGTCAGCAAGATCAGATTCTAAGTAAACGTTTTAAACAACAGTTCATATGCAATTACTGCAGAGGAATGAACATGTTAGAGCATTTTTCTAATGGGATAAAAGAAATAATAATGATAACAGACATTTATACGGCAAAAGATAACAGTTTATAAAAGTGAACTTTCTTTAGAAAATTATGCAAAAACCACCTAGAATCATCTGTATTTTGTAACATCTTTTAACTTTTCCAGTAGCTTTTTTACTCCATTAGATGCAGATTATCATATAAAAAACATTTAAAACAGGACCAGAGAATGGAGAAGCCCCTTCTCTCCAAGCAACTCATCATGATATATTGAGATGCTTGACCATAATCTGATGACAATGAGTTAACATTGTGAACAATGACAAGCAACTGATGTAAATTATTTAACTATGGTTAGGTAGCCCTCGCATTATAGTAATATCGATGGTATTTTATCACATTGATTTATAAATTATTCCTTTAGTAGAGAAATCACTTTTCTAAATGTTGTAGTAACAATTCAATTAACATTAAATTAGTGGAAAATCCAGATAAAGCAAGCTCGAAGCAAAAGCCACATCCTCAAATCAATTGTAGACTCAATATGATGATTGCCAAAAGAATTACATCATTCTTTTTTACCTGAGGTTGCTGGAAATGGACATATAGACACCATAGGCAGCACTGGTAGATAAAATGGGGACATTTTCGATTTCTCCTTCAGAAGAACTTTTAACTGCCTTCTTTGCATTGATTAAGGCATTTGTCATAGCAGTCCCAACCTGAAGGAATACAAAATGGAGTATATATGTTAGGGTGTGAAGTTGGTTGATTCCAGTCACATGTAGAACATTGAAGTCAAAACCAATTGGCAGGAAGGTTGTGATAGACAACATGGATCCATGGAACATTTTAGACCATTCACGAATCATCATCATAGACAAACTGAACCCAGAGAAAAAATGTACCATACCAGAACTATTCACAGAGACTATGAGAAACATCAAAAGTGATTTTTCATGCTAGAATTTCTGCAGTGCTAGCTCTAACTAACTAGGATCATACTCAAAGGAAAACATTAAGACTAAACTCCTTGTCAAACTCTCAAGCAGTCAAGTTCTATAGAAGGTAAATGAGAAGATCAACTAAGTAGCCAAATCATGAGTCCCCTCAGTTCTGGTGATGGTTAAGGAATAAATATCCCGAAATTCTCATAAAACATGCGAGGAAAAGAAGATGCAAAATTATAAGCAAAAGCTTCTCGAACAGAAAAGCACAGGAAAAAACTCCAGGGAAGACAAGAACTAACCAGTGAAGAAGCAGTACCAACAGCAAAAAGCTTAGACCCATTGCGCTGTGCGAGGTAACCACATCATATACAAAAATTAGTCACGGAAAACGAAAGGGGCAACATTGGATTCAAATTGCAAGATAAACAACACAGAAGTTACCAAATTGAAGTACATACCACGATTGCACCAATCCTCTGTATCAAGGAATATGATGTTCCAGAGAGAGCAACCTGATGAAGGACATTAGGAACATGAGATGAGATGCATAAATAAACACCAACTTTTGATAGCGAAACTATGAAAGCAATCAAAACCTATTGGATATATTCATAAAAACCTGAAAAGCATTATCTGGGCAGCCATGGAAAAACTTAGCAATAGGCCCTGCAGTGCCTGCGAGTGGTGGTCTAAGCGCAACAGTAGGCGCAGGAAGATAAACCAGCATGAAATCTGCAATGATGGCCATCGCCTAAGAACAAAACAATACAAGCAAAAAGGGATGTTACACCGCAAACTTCAATACAAATTTCACACAAACCAACACAGCATTTATTGTTGAATGTAGAATCACGAGAATGAACAGAGAAAGAAAAACAGTACCACATCGGCGAAGACAATTTCGAGCTCGTTGAAAAAGTTTTCTCTCCTTCGGTCGTACTCAGCAGCAGTCTAAACAAACACACCTTGAATTTATACGGCAGAATTGATGTTGGAAGTGTGAATGGAGAGAAGAGAAGGTGAGAGAACAGAAACCTTGGTGAAGACGCCAACGCCGCACTCCATGGCGACTTTCGCGAGGAACAGATCATCGGCGAGGAGACGCTCTCTGAAACCGGGGAACTGAAGCAACCACCGGAAGAACGCCGACTTCTCCAGCTCAAAAAACCGCGTCATCACCGCCGCCGGAATCTTTCCCTCCTTTACCGCCGCCGCCAAATCCGCCGGCACGCTCTCCAAAGCCCTCCCCGCCTCCGCCACCACCATCAAGGCCTCGTTCTTTCCTCCTTCATTGCCGTGCTCGTCGTCCCCTCCCCCGCCATGACCCCCGTGTCCTCCGGAAGATCCGCCGCCAAAGCCGCCGCCAGAGCCGCCGGCAGTTGAGCGAAGAGGAAAAAAGCGATCTGCGGCGCGAGGGAGGCGGAAGCTGATGGAGGAAGAGAGGGAAAGGGAAGGAATGGATTTAGAAGAAGAAAGTGAAGATGAAGAGGAAGAGGGTGGTGTGAAGAAGGAGAGAGCAATCGACATTGTTGTGCGTTGAGTTCCTTTGCTTCTTCTTCTTCCTTCTTCCCCTTAGAAACAGAAACAGAGGAAGGAGTGATGAATACTAGGTATGTTTGTGTTCACTTTAGTTGTTCACTTTTGTTGTTGATGTTTTTGGCGTTGGACTCAATCAATTTTATATTGCGACAAATTTATTGTTGGCTTCGCTTCTCCGTTTGCACTTCAAGAAGGCGACGGGCGTTACTTCTTAGGTTTTCTGTTTTCTATTCCCACGTCATCAATTCTTTTATTTTATTTTTAATTCTTCTATTTCCAAAATTATTTTAAATTATTGTCTGCTTCGGCCCAATAATGCAGGCTGGCCCATCTCCTTTCGGCCCATTTTGCAAATAAGGACATTTTATAAAAATTATTAAATATTTGACTGTAGTTATTTCTATGGGGCCTGATTTATTTAACATTGATACTCAATTATTCCATAAATTATAAAATGAAGGCATCATTGGCTTTTGAACGATGTTAAAAATTATTCTTTTCACACAACTTTTTTTGCCACTGAGTCATCATCATTCTAGGAATTTATTCATCCTCTTTATTTAATTTAAATTAGTTTTTAAATATTATAATTTTCCTTAAAAAAATCTTCTAACAACGTTTACGAGCATATGATAAAAAATAAAAAAAGTATTTCTTATTAAACTTTTTCTCTTTCTGTTTAATGTGTTGTGGTTTTCGATGTCGAGAGAATGTTGTTATCGACAGTAAAATTAGTATTCAATATAAAATAATTGAATGTAATAGATATTTAATAAATAATAAATTTAATGTTGATTAATCTATTTATATGAGTGAGTTAGATTTTTATATTCATAGATTTATATTAGCATAATCTTTTACTGTTAACTTTTTGATATTATGTATAACTTTGTCTTTAATTCTTTTTTATTTAAAATATTAAAATAAAATTTAGTTAATATATTTATTTCTGAACAAAATATATCGACTTATATGGTTAACATATAATTAGAACATTAATTACATAAAAATCACTCAATGGTTATGCCATATTC
>Ga0123341_1004508_pt1 | contig 12231 bp, 8 predicted proteins | sample Turbeapinknodule_FD_89959 | JGI IMG/M metagenome (GOLD analysis project Ga0123341, IMG submission 89959) | Root nodule microbial communities of legume samples collected from Mexico - Turtle bean Mexico pink nodule | ecosystem: Host-associated > Plants > Roots > Nodule | place: Mexico: Nepantla... | reverse complement strand
TATTATAAAAAAATATTAATATTTAAAATAGTTTTTATTATTAATAAATAGTTTCTAAAATTATATTTAATTAACTATCAACCGCAACATCTAAATTATAGTGATCATCTTATTGGTCTTTCTCTACTTATAAAAGATTGGGTCTTTTACTATTCTTAAAAGTATATTTTATCTTTAAATTAATAAGATAATTTAAATTTATTGAATTTTAAATGCTTATTTAAATAAATCATTTTAAACGTCGATACAGATTTTTTTTTATGTTGATCAAAATTAGGTTAACATAGATTGGGATTATTTTTTACGAGGTTATTGGTTGGATGTTTTTTTTGTTGAGTTTGTTAAAAATATCAACTAAAAAAATCACTTATTTGACATTAGAAGAAAAAAAATTAGTTAACTTTGGTTGAAAAAAATTCCTAGTTAGGATAGAAAAATAATTCTAATAAACTTTTAATAAAAAAAAATAGTGCTATGATAAAATAAAATCACCACAACCATAGACAAAACGGTAAATATAAAATTTGTATGTAGAGAATAAATAAGTTTGAATATAATGAGGTTGAATGATGCTATAAAAAGAGTGTGGCGCTCCATGTAGATAGTCATCATTGGAAAAATTTGGTGTTAGAGAAATAATATTACTTTTAGAAATGTTAGGTACGATTTTTTTAATTTTTTTACTCTTGAAATCCTGATCATGGATTACTGGTAACAAAAATTACTAAATTTTTGTTACTCCAATTGGAATTCTGAATTCCAATGTTTGAAATCTATGAAAAACATATATGGTACATAAAAATCAATGATTTTTTTAGCATAGATATGACTTCTACAAAGTGATGAAATATTTATATAAAAAAAATATGTGTTTTTTTGACTTGTACTAAACTTCTCCTAGATTAAATAATTTCTCTAGTCAATATGGGATTTCTAATACACCCACGTCACGATATGTCTAACACAAACACTCGCTAGGATATATTCAAAATAACTCTGATATCATATTACGAAGTGAACTTTTTTTTTTTTATAAAAGTTTTCATGTTAGGCATCACTATGCAACTTGACATCTCAGCTAGGCTGACACCTCAAGTAATAACAATCATCTGTCATCACATGAAAAAAGTATTATTAAAAAATAAAAATAAAAAAAATACAAAAATATGGGGGACTAGACCAAAACCCGCATGTTAACAAAAACGATACATAGGTAGACTATACCTATTCATAAAGACTCCATAAAACCGGCTCAATGAGATGAAGTTTGTAGTCATTTATATACAATAAAAGACTTTAATCTTTAATCGATGTGAGATGTCCAATATAAACTCAAAGCATAATGCTTAGAGTCTTTGGAGGCAGACAAATTGTGCAATGATGAGAGTAATTAGTTTTTTTTTTGAAAAAATGTATTGGAATTAAGTTAGAATTATTGATAATGTTATATAAAGTTTGCATTTGTGAGCACAAAGCACGAGAATTGGTGATGGATCCAATGCAACTTTGTGATTATGTGAGCATTATTGCCAAGACACAAGGGTCAAACATGAAACATGAGTAAATCACTTTTTAAGCTGCTAATGCCTACTCAAACTCGTCTCACTTAGCGGCTATCATCTCAACACCTACAAACTCACCTCGTGCTTCACGACTCAGTTATTATTATTATTATTATTATTTCATGCATTTTTAACCTTCAATTTGATCTTTGACGCAGGTTTAAGACGTTTGTTTTATTTGATCGTGAAAAAATAACGACACTGGAAAAATAATGTGTTCATTACATGTATGAATTCCTTCTTAACCCGAATAAAATTTATGAATATAAAAGTTGAAAAATTATTTATATGTTTTGAATATTTCTCTTATTTATGTTTTACTATCCTTATATGACTCAAAAGAAGACTGAATCACACTTTAATAATGTGTTATAAATAATTTAAATTAATTATGTCAAAAGACTAATAAGTCAACTGATAATACATAATGTAATAATTTATAGTTAGGGAGATGAGATGAATTCCACACAGTGCATCTTGGACCAGCCGCCATACACATTATCCTAAGTTTGCAATGTGAGAAGTTTCCTCTCACAAAATAGCACCAAGACCTTATGCAATATATTATTTTAAAGTATTTAAGCATGATTTCACGTTTGTACCATCGTTGAAAACGGTAACAAAGTAAAGATTATCTTTGCAAGTGGCTCAGAAATGAAAACTCAAAACAGAATCCAGCCGTAGGAATTTATTTTGGGATTCGCCTCAGTACTGTTTATTGGATGAAAAGTTTAGGATGTTCAAATATTTTTTAAAGACTAAAAAGAAGACATTTTAATTTGTAGGATTAAAAGAAAAAGTGACCAAGTTTAAATGATTAAAAACATATTTAAGTGGAAAAATAAAAAGTATACAGTTTTAAATTTAGTTATTTTGAAATAAATTTTATATAATTAGTAAATGAGTCTATTCGCGTACCCTAATAAAGGTCATCACATAACTGTATAAGCGCGGGAAAAGACGGAGAAAGGTGAAGTAAGCAATTTGCTTTAATCATTACTTACTTCCTCACTTTTACTGAAATATTCTTTAGTATTTTTTTTTTCATACTTTTAACCAGTTTTTTAGAATTCACGTCAATACATTCTTCCCCACCTTTGTATATAGAAATGGTAAAAAGTCGATTTAATTTTTTTAAAAAAAATTAAATAATCTTAAATGAAACTTATTTTCATATAATCTTACTTGAACTCTACCTCATTTATTTTCTTTTAATCAAAATATTTTTATTATTTTTCAACTGTTTCATCATATTTAAAGTGCGTGTAAGAAGATTGACAAAAAAAATTCATTATATTTTGAATCCTTTGATATAAAGTTTTTTTTTTTACTCTATTTTTACATTGGATGTTTTTTATTTATTTTGTGACTTTCCAAAAATGAAAGAAAAAACAAAAACCCAACTACTATTAATAAAAACATCACAAAATTTATCTCAACCACCAATCACCACGACCAGTACTTGAAAATAAAGAAAAATGCACTACACAATCATACCCGTAAAGATAAATATCATAAAGATAAATAGAGGTGGAGGAGGAAGATATGGAAGTGCAGAAAGAGTTTGTTTTTTAAAAATATTAAAAACGGAATATGAAGCCCAGCCCACATAGCAAACTTAGCCCAACTTATGTATCTCGAGGTCCAGTCCAGAAAAAGTGAAAGTGGAAATATCCTAAAATAAGAAGAGAAGTTTGGATTTAGATAAGGTTATAAAAGAGTATCCTGGAAGTGGTTACTAGCGAAAGCACTCCAATGGCTGCTCCACTGTCGACCGTTGTGGATGTGTATTTCACAGACACCAAAAGAACGAGACTGAGCGGCAGCACCCCTTGTAGGCAAAAAGGCATTAGAAAATGTTTCATACACTGCACCACTTCAAATTCCACTCCAGAAGCTCCTCCCACACCGACTTCAGACAACAACAAGAAGAACACTTCCTTATCCGACCAACTCGCACCCCTTGCCAACAAAACCCTATCCACTGTCACACCAGACCAATCCTATGCCTTTTCGAACTCAAAATCCACTTGGGTCAATCCCACCAAAGCAAAGCGCACTGTGTTATCCTCTGAGAGACAAAAGCGCGCTACTTACTCGCACAGTCCACAGTTGAGAGATTTGAAACGCTTTGCTCACAAACTCAACGAGTGTGGTTCCTCTGAAGATGAATTCTTGCTTTGTTTGGAGGATATTACACGCCCTCTTACTAGAGAACACGTGTTGTTGATACTCAACACCTTGAAGCAATGGCAAAAGACTCATCTTTTTCTGAATTGGATCCAGACCCAGAATTTGCTTCCCATGGAAACCATCTTCTACAATGTCACAATGAAGTCTTTGAGGTTTGGGAAACAGTTTGCGCTGATAGAAGAACTTGCACACCAGATGATCGACACTGGGGTTCCACTGGACAACATCACTTACTCCACCATCATCTCGTGTGCCAAGAAGTGTAGCCTCTTTGACAAGGCTGTGCACTGGTTTGAGAGGATGTACAAGACTGGTTTGATGCCTGATGAGGTAACTTACTCTGCTATTTTAGATGTTTATGCTAGGTTAGGCAAGATTGAAGAGGTGATAAGTTTGTATGAGAGAGGTAGAGCAACTGGGTGGAAGCCGGATCCCATCACATTCTCTGTGTTGGGGAAGATGTTTGGGGAGGCTGGCGACTATGATGGCATTAGATACGTGTTTCAGGAGATGGAGTCTGTTAGGGTGCAGCCTAATTTGGTTGTGTATAACACCTTGCTAGAGGCACTGGGAAAGGCTGGCAAGCCAGGGTTCGCAAGGGGTCTGTTTGAAGAAATGATTGAGTCAGGGATTGTGCCGAACGAGAAGACACTGACGGCAGTTATTAAGATATATGGAAAGGCCAGGTGGTCTAGAGATGCTTTGGAGTTGTGGCAACGAATGAAGGAAAATGGCTGGCCTATGGATTTTATCTTGTATAATACGTTGCTGAACATGTGTGCAGATGTTGGACTGGTGGAGGAAGCTGAAATTTTGTTCAGGGACATGAAGCAGTCTGCACATTGCCAGCCAGACAGTTGGAGTTACACGGCAATGCTCAACATATACGGGAGTCAAGGAGATGTCGACAAGGCAATGAAATTGTTTGAAGAGATGTGCAAATCGGGTGTTGAACTCAATGTGATGGGGTTTACTTGTTTGATTCAGTGCTTGGGAAGGGCTATGGAATTTGATGGATTGGTAAGAGTTTTTGATTCTTCAGTTGAGAGAGGAATTAAGCCAGATGATAGGCTATGTGGTTGCTTGCTATCTGTTGTGTCTCTCTCTCAGGGTAGCAAGGATGAGGGAAAAGTCCTTGCTTGTTTGCAGCAAGCTAACCCAAAATTGGTTGCCTTTATTCAATTGATTGAAGATGAAAAAACTAGTTTTGAGACTGTCAAGGAAGAGTTCAAGAGAATCATGAACAGCGCAGTGGTTGAAGTGAGAAGACCTTTCTGTAACTGCTTGATTGACATATGTAGAAACAAAGATCTTCTAGAGAGAGCACACGAGCTACTCTACTTGGGAACCTTGTATGGATTATACCCAAGTTTACACCACAAAACTTCTGAGCAATGGTGCTTGGACGTTAGATCATTATCAGTTGGTGCAGCTCTAACTGCACTTGAAGAGTGGATGTGGACACTCACCAAAATTGTTAAGCGGGAGGAGACACTACCAGAGTTATTCCTTGCCCAAACTGGTACTGGTGCTCATAAGTTTGCCCAAGGACTCAATATTTCTTTTGCCTCTCATTTGAGGAAGCTAGCTGTTCCATTTACGCAGAGTCAGGAAAAAATTGGCTGTTTCACTGCAACTAGAGAGGATTTAGTCTCTTGGGTGCAATCAAACTCTACGGCAGCTGCTACAGCTACATAGATGATGGTAGCTCAAGTGACATTCACGTTGTACGATATGGCTAAAACATAATAGTATAATGATACTCGCAGATCTACTTATCACTTGCAAGGCCAAGATATGAAGTCTTGAAGCCAGAGATGGGATGTATAATCTTCCGTTCATTTCTTACAATGTAAACACATCCTGAAATTTACTGTTCTTTTTTGTTTCCCTTCATTTTATATAAACCACCTTCAAGTTTGGGGGAGAGGCTGGATGCATGCTGCCTTGAATCATTCATTATGAAAATTGGCTAGACTCCTATCTCCCTTGCTAAATTGCACTCATTACTAATAAATTGAGATAATCTGTAGTGATATTTTCATTGTACGAGATTTTAGTCATTACAATTATTTAGTTATTTATAAAAAAATGTTAATCTTTAAAAGTTATGGATGGATGAGATGTATTCGCTGTCAAATCCTCTGATAAGAGTAAAATTGTTATGATTCGACATCAAGGAGTCTCCTAAGTAAAACAGAGAGGAAAGAAAGGAATACTTCTTACCTAATTCTTTACCGAAGACTCCTACAACAACTTTCTAAAAATTGGACACGCCACTTCAACATTCATGTGGTAAATAAAATATGCTAAATATAATTAACCTGTCTTCACTCTTCTATATCTTTCTTTCCCATGTAATGCTTCACACACCCCTCGTCGTACATTTCATTGACCTTGTCTTGAGCTTCCTCATTGGACCCTTTGATGAACTGTAGATAAATAGTTGCTGGATTTCTAACACTACTATCATGCTCCCCCATGCGTGTGTATACATTGGTATTTCACAAATTTGCTTCACAACTTACCCAAAATTTCTCTCGAATTACTTCTTATCTGTATATTTAATTTTAATCACTTATCTCTATTCATACTGGTTTAACTGATGTTTGAAGCAATTGGATTTTTCGTCACTAATTTTCGTGTGGCCATTTTCACTCTGCATTGTGTAATGCAATGCACTGGTCTGTAATTCGGAATAATCATTTTAATACTCAATGGTGGAAATCCACTCTCCGTTACAGATCGTCATTTCTGTCGAGTTCAATCAATACAATTGTATCCCCGCCCCAACCATTTACACCCATTTTCTTGGCTGTGGAAATAAACAAAAGAAATGAAAAATTAAAACTAACAGAAGGGGTCTTGGCTATGCAAAATTTCTATAATTTATCATCTCTACAGCTGCAAAAAAGGGAGGGTGATATAATAGAGCTGAGGATGGAAAAAGAAGCAGTAGCTTCACTTCGTTTTCATTTTGAACTCATCAATAGAATTCACAAGGCCCATCAGCAATGATGCCTGTTCTTAGCTCATACCAAATTGCATTTAGCTTTCTTTAATTTTGGACAGAGCTATAGGGGTAGCTTTTTGCCAGTAAAATCTGAGATTCCTCAGTAGATAATGTTTAATTTTGCAAGATCGCGAAAAACACACCCAGACCCATGAAAAATGGACCGGCTTTGAAACTCCAGCACTGGCTTCATGGCACACTCGGGTGCAAAAATGTTATCACATGTATAAGCCAACAAGTTGAAGGTCTCACTGTCTCACGGATATTTTCCTGACGATTTCCAGATTCTCCCTTCAAGTGATATCACCATGACAGTAACATCATCGTGATACTTCCTCCGATCTCCTTGTGGTATATCAAGCAATTCATGAAAATCCATTCCTGGCACAAATCAATCCAAAATAACCTATAAATGCGGTTTGTGTGTGTATATAATAGTAGGCAAGTCAAAAGTTTCTACTAGAAATGAAATTAACATATTCCTTGCATCAACCATTTTCTTGTGTTAGCCTCATTTCTTGATTAATCTCCAACCCAGGCAGGTTGTAAAATGAAAAAGACCCCCACTAGCATCAAACATATTTCAAAATAGTTTTCACCAAATACAAGAACCTAACAAACGCAGAAAAAATATACCAGACAGACACGATAATTGCCCTGGATTTAAAGCTGTTACCTCACCCTAACTCTCGAAGCATATGATCCGCATATTTAAAGCAGAACGATGAATCAGGGTATTCACTAAAATAGTCCTTTCTGAAATTGGCTTTATCAAACTCAGATTGCGGAAATAGTTTACAAGTCCACAGAAGTGATGGGGTTTTAATGAAAGTATATTATATGAATATGAAATAACTGCCACCTTTCTAAAGAAGGACAATTACGAAGTAGATCTTGTGCAAAAGCTACGAACTAATAAAGCAGTGGACAAGACGTTCTAGAGAAAAAAAATGTAATCTACCTCCCACTAAGACAACACATTTCTCTGAGGAACATAACATTTTAATAGAAAAGCTTGAGAACAAGATGTAAGAAATAACAATTAACTAATACCAACACCAAATATCAGTAGGGGTTCAAATCATTCAAAATGTACACACTGCAAGGCTTGCTATTTTACTTCTTAAAATTTGTCATCAGTTCGTTCTTCAAAAAAAATATAGTTAAAATATATCTTTAAATAGAGACATGAGTTCATATACAACAAACCAACCAGAAGTTTAATCTTTAAAATTTAGCATGACCATACAGGACATGGCAAAAAACTTTTAATTTATATATGAAAACAAAATTACTAATTAATTCCACAATTGTGTCACTCAGCAAATTGCACATGTTGAACAAGACTGCAAAACAAGAAAGATACAGAAGGTCAGAAGATTCATTTACCAGCTTTCTTAGCTGCACGGAGAAGCACCTCTTCTATTAAATGTTGGGCTGGATCTCCTTCAGGAAACTTTTCCATGAAGCTCTCAACATGAGAAACCACTTCTTCATTGTTTAGATATTGATATAAACCATCAGATGAGAGGATCAGGAACTGATCTCTCTGGCATAATCTATGGTGACGTAGTGAAGGAGAGCAGGAAATATACGGAGCAGTGCCAATATATTCATTTCGAAACATCTCTAGTACTGCATCATTCAGCTTGGGCTATGGAAAAAATCAATCCATACAGTCATGTCAGAATACATTTATATCAAATATGAGAAGTATGCAGCAACCCTAAATAAGATAGAACAAGAAGACTTATAATTTAGCATGTAGATAAGTATCAACATGTGCAGCAGTATCATAAGCACAGCAAATGTGGGTTTCATTACAACAATTGGTTACCAACAAGTGACTTTATTAAGCTTCTCATTCTATCAATTAGGAGTATATTGTGAGACTTGAGTCTATATGAGTGTTGGGTATTTTAGAAAAAAATCCCTTTTAATTTTTGTAACTTCCTTGGCTTAGAGAGAAAAAGAAAGCGATCAATTCTCCTAAGACATAAATTCCAACGCACTATAGATTATAGAACACTACAATTTACATCCTATAGAGTTCATAAAGAGTCACAAAATTACATAATTTAAAGACAAAAATTGAAAATATCTGATTTAACATGACAAGTGTTGCAAAATTTGCTATTTCATTTTTGGTTAAGTATTTGACATTGAGATAGATACTTCTATTCTTCACAATAACTATTTGATGAAAATGTTCTGCATACCAAAAATTTACAATAAAAACATAAAAAGATCATGACCAATAAGATGTTTGTGCTTGTGAATATAAAGAGTTAAATTAAAAGCACACGTTAGAGTATCTATGGATACAAATATGTTCATGGCTTCAAGCATCTATTATCTGTGTATATGTGTCGTATGAAGTGACAGCATAACGGGTGAGGTATTCTTGAACATCTATATATAAATAAAAATATGGCTCGTCTCATAGGAGCACGGTCTCACCTAATACACTTCCTAAGCACGCAAACACATCCGTTACCTAAACAAAGAATTCTACCAAGGTAGATGAATAATAAATCTTCATTTGTATTAAAATAAATAATAATTACAGTAAAACATCACTCCGTCCACGATGCACGAACTATGAAAAAAACAGCATATATTATTTTCCCTCTGATGGAAGTAGAAAATGGTCTAGAAGCACACATAAAACTTTGTATTAATAAAACTTTGTATTTTAAAAACCACCTGTTTCAAAAATCCAGCCCCAAATGCTCTGGTGACCTTCAGGCGACCTTTAACTCTATCATTGACTATACATTGGGTATCATCAGGATGCTCGTTTTTAATCCTAATGATTTCCTGCAAAATAACAAGCACCACTTTTCAGACAACTCTTAATCATATCACAAAATGACTGAAGAAAAAGGGGGGGGGGGGGAATACCAATAAGTACAACCACTAATAAAAGTATACCTTTAGTATGTTCAACTATAACACGAACACAAAAAATCAAACTTCGTGAACATATAATAATTACTTAATACTTACTTCTTCAATGCTGGTGCTATGGTCCGTAGAGAGCTGTAATGCCACCAACCTCATTTGTTGAGCATTAGCATTTTGACCCAAACCCAATGACTCCTCAACTATGCTCTCGGCACCGGACTCAACACCTCCCTTGCTTACCGATTCAACACTAGAATCAATATCCTTGGGTTCATAGTGTGCAACAATAGCCCTACTATCCCCAACATTCATCACATACACATCCTCGTCCCTCATCAACACAACCAACAAACACGAACCCATCAAAGCAAGCTCCGGATTCGTATCAAGAAGCTTATCCGTCATATCCAAATATGCAACCTCCGAGGCTTGAAGGGCCCGAGACAACGCACTCAAAACAAGTCCATGATCCACAGGACCTACCTTCCGCTTCCTCCCAGAGGGCTTCTCCTTTTCCTTCTCCTCATTACCCAAATTCCACCCCCTCCCTTCACCCTCCTTCTGCTTCGACAACCCCTGCTTCAACTTCGACAGCAACAGCCACCTCCTACTCACAGCAGACCCCGCATTGGCGTTGTTAACGCTCAACGCATCGTCCACGGAAAACGCGAACCTATCCGAACCAGAAAGGTCGAGTCCATCCTCAGCTAGAAGCTCCCACAGTTTACGCCGTTTACTCTCCGTTCCTTCCACCACGGGATTACTCTCTTGCGGCAACGACTGTTCGTCTTCCAGCTCCCAGAACAAACCTTGAAGCTCGCTGTGAACGGCACGGTAGAGGTGCCCCATCAGAAACTCCGGCGCGTCGGGGCCGTTGAAACCATCGTAAATCCCAACATACAACCAGCCCTGCTCCTCCGACACCACCACGTGGACGCGATCCTCCCCGGCCTTCCCCAAAGCCCACTGCACATTGCCCTCACCACCCCTCGCCTCCGCCGCCGCCTCCTTCTTCTCCGGCACCGGCACCACCCACGGTCGCTTCATCTCCAACGGGTTCCGATTGAACGCCTTCCGGAATCCCGAAATCACCTTCTTCTTCCTGCTCTTCTTACCGTAGAGCCCGCTGAGCGGCGCGGAGAAAGGAACCTCGCCGCCGCCGCCGCCTCCTTCGAGGGCTGGGAGAGGGCCGGAGACGGCGTTGGCTTCAATTGGACCGGAAAGGAAGAAGCCGCTGACCTGGAAGGGCTCGCCGCCTCGGGGAACGGGCTGGAGCGGGAGCGCGCTAAACGACGCGGTGCTTTCGAAGCCATTGACGATATTGCCCTTGGTGGTAGCTCCGACGCAATCGAGGGAGTCTTCGTCAAAGTGAATGACGGTGGTGGGGAGAGAGCTGTTGGCGCTGACGGAGGCTCCGGAAATGGCTTTGAAGCCAGTTTCATGGGATTCGGGTCGGGTTCGGGGCTCGTGAGTGGGAGAGAAGCGGAGGGAGGCGGAGGGGCTGAGGAAGCGATCGGAGTGGGTAGGTGAGAGGAAGCGAGCGGAGGATCTGACGTAGCAGAAGGAGTGTCCTAGGGTTTCGTCCAATGGGTCGGTGGCCGTGAATATGACATCCTGGTGGCACGGTTGGTTCCTCCCGTAGCACCAACAGAGGCTTGAAACTCCATTTCCCATCACATTTCACTTCTCTTCACCTCAACTCTTTCTTCTTGTTTCCCCACCCTCCCCCCACTCCCACACCCTCAAATCAATTACAATAAAGACACACCCAACAAACACCTACTTATTTTAACAATTCATTTTGTTTTTTCTTCTGTTTCCGTCTCAAGTTGTTGCCTTGGGTCTCATGTGAGTTGACGGTTGTGTCTCAAAAACATCTTATATATAACCTCCCTCACACCTACCATGCCACCTTACTAATATCTTTTTCTATTTCCTTCTTACCCTTATCATCCTTTTTTACTCTTTTCCTCACTCTCTCTCCCTCTCTCAAACACCGTTAAACACTTCAAACGGAACATTCAACACACTACAAAAATACTAGTCAAACCTTTTATACATTATTTCATTATTATAATTACAAATTGCTGTTATTTTCTCTTAGTAGAAGGTGCTTTTATTTTTTAATTTCGATGGTTAACAAAAGTGAGATTTTATTTCATTATTATTACTGAGAGTGGTTACCTAAACCCAAACTTCAAAACTGAATAGAAGAAACGTTAGATGACGGTGGAAGCGGTGTTTGCGTGGTGCCCTTAATATATGTTCGTTTTGGGGATTGGGTGGGAAAATTTTCAAGGTAAGATTCAAATCAGATTAAGGTCCATTTTTAAGCCCAACTACTTCATTTTCGGTGCTTTTAGTTAACTAAAACATTTGTAAGATACAAAAAAAAATATAAATCTTTAATACCTGATTATAATGTTCAATTTTTTTTTAATTATTGTATTACTTATACTATTCAATTTCTATTTTAATATAATATCTCATCTTTGAGTTCAAAATCAAGACTTTTAAATTAATTAATTTTAAAAAATAATAATAATTATGTTAGAG
>Ga0123341_1004507_pt1 | contig 12234 bp, 7 predicted proteins | sample Turbeapinknodule_FD_89959 | JGI IMG/M metagenome (GOLD analysis project Ga0123341, IMG submission 89959) | Root nodule microbial communities of legume samples collected from Mexico - Turtle bean Mexico pink nodule | ecosystem: Host-associated > Plants > Roots > Nodule | place: Mexico: Nepantla... | reverse complement strand
ATTTGATATTATTAGATCTAAATCAAATATAAAATAGATAATATATAAGCTGTCTAGCAAATTATCTAAATGTTAAAAAATGTAAGAATTAATAATATTTTAAATACCTTTTATGCTTACCACTTGCCTCTAGCTGTAACTTATCTCATTATACATCTAATGTAAATGTTAAAAGGCTACTTCATCCTTTTTATCACATTCATACATAATTTGGAAGATGTTTTCGATTTAGAAGTGTTCTTTAGATTTATAAAAAATTGATTTATTTATACATAATTTGGAAGATGTTTTCGATTTAGAAGTGTTCTTTAGATTTATAAAAAATTGATTTATTTATTTATTTGAAATAAGTCCGTGGATTATGGGATTAAGATATATTCCAGATTACATAATCCAAAAGGTAATCTTATATTAAAAAAAGACTTCTAAATTATATAATCCAGAAGTTAATTATGCATTTAAAAAAAATTTATGAATTACATAATTCTAAGGTTAATCTCATATTTAGAAAACATTTTAGCTAATACCGCATATGAAAGAAAGACTTTCAGATGTATAATCTAGAAGTTTATTCTCATTAGAAAAGATTTTTAGATTATATAATTCGAAAGTTAATCATGCATCTGACTTTCAATTACATAATCCAGAACTATTTTTCTAGATTCGTAATTAACTTCCAGATTATGTAATCTGGCTAATCACAAAAGTCTTCCGAATTACATAATCTGAAAGTTAATTATGAATCTATTTTTTTTAAATTATATAATTCAAAATATTAAAATAAAATACTTTTGAAATACAATAATATATGAGAATGATACCATATAATAACTATGGAGGTGCATGAAGAAACATTCATATTAAAAATACTAGAGTACTTGATTTGAACATCATTTTAGCAATTTAGTGAGTGAGTTGAAGAGTAAAACATTTTCGTTGACCAAATCAAACATGGCTTTTTATGAGAAGAGAACGTGTGGTTTTATTTCAAAGAAAAAAAAAACTTGTTTTATTCAATAAAAACGTTTTGTTTTATTTAATAAAAAACGCGTTATTTTTTTTAAAAAAGGTGTTGTTTAAATGTTTTTGTTATGCAGAACCTATGTTATATTTATTTATTATTAATTTTAAAAGAAAAAAGAATATGCATTATTGAAATTTGAAACATGATTGAAATTCAAAATCGTATATAAATAGTGTAGAAAGCGCGAGATTTTGAAGGTAACCATTTCTTGTGGCCTACGCTACGCTCATCTCACACCACACACCATTTTCTCACGCGTCTCAATCTCACTTCTCGCCATGGCTGCGATCGATGGATTCAACGCGCTTCAACACTTGTCGCTCCTCTCCAAGGTCTGCGCCGAGCTCGAATCCCACACCGGCGCCGCCGACAAGGTCCTCGCCGAGTTCATCATCCACTTGGCAAGCTCTTCCGACAACCTTAACCACTTCGTCGACAAACTCAAGGACAACGGTGCCCTTTTTCCGGATTACCTTGTTCGAACGCTTTTCACCGTTGTTCATGCAGTTCTTACACCCTCTAAGACAGAGTCTGAAACTAGAGAAGAGGGCACTGGTAGTTCTTCGTGGAGGCCTCACAAGAAGAGAATCTCTTCTCCGGAGAAACGGGAAGTAAAACAGTTCACTGCCGCCGGAAACTTGAGTTTTCCAGATGATGAGGAGGAGGAGGAGGGAGATGGATTGCTACACCAAGAAGAAGGTGACGATGAGGATCTTGAGATTGAGTTGAATGATGATGCACCTGCTTTCTTGCAGGGGAAAAAAACCAAACACTCAATGGACATGTCTCCTCTTAGGATTTTCCAGAATCCAGAAGGTTCTCTGCTTCGCAGCGCGGCGATTCAGTCTGCGCTTGCTAAGGAACGAAGGGAAGTGCGAGAACAGCTGCATCGTTCAATGCTGGATTCAATTCCAAAGGATCTGAATCGCCCTTGGGAAGATCCTATGCCGGAGAAAGGTGAAAGACACCTTGCTTACGAGCTTAGGGGGGTGGGTTTATCTGCCTTTGACATGCCGGAGTGGAAGGAGAACTGCGAAAAAACCATTTCGTTTGGGCCGAAATCAAAGGTTTCTATTCCGGAGCAGAGGCAGAGTTTGCCAATTTATAAACTGAAAAATGAATTGATTCAGGCTGTGCACGATAATCAGGTGTTGGTGGTGATCGGAGAAACTGGTTCTGGGAAGACTACTCAGCTTACCCAGTATCTTGCCGAAGCGGGGTACACCACAAAGGGGAAAATTGGGTGCACTCAACCACGGAGAGCCGCTGCAGTGTCTGTTGCAAAGAGGGTTGCAGAAGAGTTCGGTTGTCGATTGGGGGAGGAAGTTGGATTCGCCATTCGGTTTGAGGATTGCACTGGATCGGATACTGTCATCAAGTACATGACTGATGGTATGCTTCTTAGGGAGATGTTGGTGGATGAGAATCTGTCACGGTATTCAGTTATTATGCTTGATGAAGCCCATGAAAGAACTGTTTATACTGATGTTCTTTTTGGACTTCTGAAGCTGCTACTGAAGCGTAGGCCTGAGTTAAGATTGATCGTCACGTCTGCTACTCTTGATGCAGAGAAGTTTTCAGGGTATTTCTTTGACTGTAACATCTTTACAATACCTGGGAGAACTTTTCCTGTGGAGATACTTTATGCTAAACAGCCTGAGAGTGATTACTTGGATTCATCTTTGCTCACTGTTTTGCAGATCCACTTGACAGAACCTAAAGGAGACATTCTTCTCTTCTTAACTGGCCAAGAAGAGATTGATTTTGCATGCCAATCTCTTTTTGAGAGAATGAAGGGATTGGGTAAGAATGTTCCAGAGCTCATCATTTTACCTGTTTATAGTGCTCTTCCTAGTGAAATGCAGTCTAGGATATTTGAACCTACCCCACCTGGGAAAAGGAAAGTGGTTGTGGCTACAAACATTGCTGAAGCTTCTTTGACCATTGATGGTTTATCTTATGTAGTTGATCCTGGATTTGCCAAGCAGAATGTTTATAACCCGAAGCAAGGCCTTGATTCTTTGGTGATAACTCCAATTTCACAAGCATCAGCCAAACAAAGAGCAGGGCGTGCAGGGCGTACAGGGCCTGGGAAGTGTTATCGTCTATATACTGAGAGTGCATATAGGAATGAGATGTCTCCCACTACAGTTCCAGAGATTCAAAGGATAAATCTAGCAACAACTACTCTTAATATGAAAGCTATGGGGATAACCGATCTATTGGCCTTTGATTTTATGGATTCACCTTCACCTCAGGCGCTTGTTTCTGCTATGGAGCAGCTTTACAGTCTTGGAGCATTGGATGAAGAGGGCCTGTTAACCAAACTGGGGAGGAAAATGGCAGAATTTCCTTTGGATCCACCTTTGTCCAAGATGCTACTTGCCAGTGTGGATCTTGGATGCAGTGATGAGATTTTGACCATAATTGCCATGATCCAAACCGGAAATATTTTTTACAGGCCAAGGGAAAAGCAAGGCCAAGCAGATCAGAAGAGGGCAAAGTTTTTACAGCCAGAGGGTGACCATCTTACTCTACTTGCTGTTTATGAAGCTTGGAAAGCTAAGAATTTTTCAGGGCCGTGGTGTTCTGAGAACTTTGTTCAATCCCGATCGTTGAGAAGAGTGCAGGATGTTAGAAAACAGCTTCTCACCATCATGGATAGGTATGATATCTAGATATTCTTCTAAATACTTTTTTGCTGTGTATAATGTGAGTGTTTTTCGGATTTAGTTATTATGTTGACCATGGTCTCATGCATAATCCTTGAATTATATGAAACTGCATTCTAAACCAGGTGTATGAATATTCATAATACAGGTACAAATTAGATGTTGCGAGTGCTGGAAATAAGTTAACCAAAGTCACGAAGGCTATTGCTGCAGGATTCTTTTTCCATGCTGCTAGAAAGGACCCTCAGGAAGGTTACAGAACCCTGGTTAACAACCAGTGTGTATATATCCATCCAAGCTCAGCTTTGTTCCAGAGACAACCAGACTGGGTAATCTACCACGAGCTTGTGATGACAACGAAGGAATATATGCGTGACGTCACTGCCATAGACCCTAAATGGCTAGTTCAACTGGCTCCAAGATTTTTCAAAGCTGTAGATCCCACAAAGACGAGCAAGCGAAAGCGTCAAGAACGTATACAACCACTTTATGGCTTCTGAGTAAAAGGCAAGCATGAGATGAAATTTGTGGAAGGTCCCACATTTCTTAATACTGAAAACCAATGTCAGTTTAAATATAGCTTGCTTCCACAAACCACTGGGTGCCAAAGTCAGATTAAATCCATTAAAACTCTTAACCTACTCTGACACCCTTTTTATATTATTGTACATTGTTTTATTATTCACAAAAAAAATATAATAAAAAAAGTTTGTGAAAATAAACTATCAAATCATTTCATTCTTACATAAAATAGATTCTTTTAATGCTTTTTTCACTCTTGAGTGAGATTTATAAAATGTTATTATTTTTTATAAATTCAGTTAATAATAAAAAATATTAGGGTTTAAAACAGTGTTAAAGAAAAGAAAACACAATTGTGCGTGTTTACGCCACGACCACAACTTAGCAGTTACTAGGTAGGAGGGAGAGCATAAGAGATTAGCGGTGCAAAAAATGACACGTGGAACATATCCATTAGTTTTGTTACAATCTATCTATCTATCTTCTTTCTCTGTTTGAGGTTCAGTGAGACCTGAACTTCTTTGAGTTGAAGTTCAAAGAAAAGAACAATAATGCCCATTTTCTCTGCAACTGCAACTTTTGCCTCCTACACTTCCATCTCCTTCCTCTCAGCTTCACAATCTCAATCACACCTTTCTCCTTTCCTCAATTTCCCCCACAAGTTTACTGTTAAGACACCTTGGCAATGGCAGCACCATCACTACCACACTCATAAACTCTTAATCTCTGCCTCTGGCAATACCCAAATTGACCAAAATCTCGAAAGTGGACTTCTTCAACGCCCTACTCCTCCAGATCCACTGGATGAAGCTCGTCTTGCTCGGGTCTGTTATTCTTATTCATATCATTAACGCAATTTTCATTCTTAGTCATACCATATAACCAACTTATTACTTCTTGCGTTGAAGATACACATTGACTAGAGATTAGAACATTAGAACATGTTATTGTTATAAAAAAAACAATTATTTGAAGGGAATATAAGCTCCAATTGATTATTGCTGCGGCATGTCCTATTTAAATGGTTAAGTTTTGGTTAATGGTAATTTTTGTATGTTGTGTTCTGATACATGATTTCTGCAATGAAGTAGAGATCATCAGATTGGAAGGCTGCAAAGGCATATAAAGATAGTGGACTCATTTATAACGGTAGGGTTGAAGGTTTTAATTCTGGAGGCCTGAGGGTTCGGTTTTATTCTATTCTGGGGTTTCTCCCATTCCCTGAATTGAGTCCAGTGCATACATGTAAAGGTATAGATCCATCTATTTGTTCATCGCCAATGTTTCTTACATTATTCTTCTTTTTTCCTAAATGTGAAGCAGAGTTGAAGGGTTAAAAATTGGTCCTTAACATTCTCATTTTGTTCTCCCCCTCCCACAGAAGAAACAATCTTGTGGCTACTTTAGAAAGTGTGGTTTCAGTTTATGTAAATAAGATAGATTTCCTGTAATATCATACAAGTTTTGTTATACTGTTGAAAATTACTTATATTTTCCCTTCAGCATCTTCGTGTTTGTCAAACACTAGTTAATGATGATACCTTAGACCCATTCGCGTTCATGGCTGCCCTTTTAGCATTCTTTGGTACCCATAATCCATGATGGTATACAGATAAAAATTTGCTGGTTTCCTATGGCTTGTTGTATAGCTTTTAACCATGTTTGACTGTCTTAGCATGCCATTTAAACATCTGTGTGGATATATTTTAGTTGCTTTCAAGGTTATCAATCCCTAAGATTAACTCATAAACGCTTACGAATTTAAGAATCCACTTAAAGTTCACGAGTTGACTAATGAGTAAACTAGTTTTTGAGTAAACTTGCACTAGCTCGGTGCAAACTCATGAGTTCAAGGCTAAGTCACCGATTTTAGGTTGAATTTGGAGTTTTTGGATAGATTGAAGATTTTTGGATATATTGAGAGTTTTTTAGATTTTTAAACTTGATAACATTTATGTTGTTTTAGTTATTTAATTATCTTATATTTTGACAATTAATATTTTGTTGGTGAATGAATTTGTTTATTTCAAATATTATGGAATTAGTATCATAAAATATTTTTTTATTAAATTTTTTTGTGAGTTAGACTCGAGTCTGAGTCGAATTTACAAATCAGATTTAGAGACCTTCCACAAAGTCTGAGTAGATTCTCGAATCCAATAACTTTGGTGCTTCGTATTGATAATAGCATGTGGAGTTGAAATTGCTGATTTATTGTAGCATTGATTCCTTTGTGCAGAACCAGAGAAACCTATCCAAGAAATTGCAAAAGGCTTAATTGGTTCAATCATATCGGCAAAGGTAGACTTTACTATTTAAATAATCAGTACTATATGTTATAATTTTTTATTCTGCTAATCTTACAGAGTGTTTACCTGAAGTTGCTGCCTGAAAAAACCATTGACCCTGAATCTAGAGAACTGTTGTAAATTTTTCCTGCAGAACAGCATCTGATTTGAGCGATTTCAACTTTTCAAACACTATCTGGACCTTGAAAATTAACAAATTCTTAACTCTGAGATGTTTACATATGGAAGTGTTTATTCAGTGCTTCCTCCCTACACCAGTTTGATATCACAATCTTTTTCTCTACTCTTAATTAGGTTATAGTAGTATTTTTTTTTCAACATGCTAGCTTTGTTTACATGAAGAACTGTCTAAAATTTATGAGTAATTGCAGTTTTTCTTCCAATTTTAGGTGATTCTAGCGGATGAGGATAACAAGAAAATGATATTCTCAGAAAAGGAAGGTGCCTGGTCCAAATTTTCAAAACATGTCAATTTAGGGGACATTTTTGAAGGAAAAGTTGGTTATGTTGAGGACTATGGTGCTTTTGTTCATTTGCGGTTCCCTGACGGTAACTACCTTTGCATAACTCACATGTCTAAAATTTTCTGTTTTTCACTTTATCATGGAAAAGTTACAAGTGACATCACAGAATGATGCAGGTCTTTATCACCTTACTGGTCTTATACACATCTCGGAGGTGTCATGGGATCTAGTTCAGGATGTCAGAGATATCTTGAAAGTAGGTGATCAAGTGAGGGCCAAAGTTATTGGTATTGATTGGTGAGATTCCCAGTAGTTATGCTTTTTAAAGGAAACTTTTAAGCAGAATAATCAATCTGTTCATCAAGTTTATATGACAATTTTTATGTTAGTTTTTGAATTTTAGATAAACTAAAAGTAGGTTCTTAAAATTAACTTTCATTTTTCACATTTATAATTCTTGTGTATGTTACCATTAAAATGAAATGTAAAGGATACACTGCCTTGTGTTAAAATTAACTTTTCTCTACAAGAAAGAGTACATCAAAGATTGAACTATGAACCTCATGGTTATAGAGGCTTATATACCATGTCATGAATTAACACTATAAAAACTTGATGAACCACATGAATGAATTTTAGAACAAACACTGTTATTTTTCTATTTGGCTACATTTTGTCTTCGTTCATGGAAATCATTTTTTGATTTAATTGCAGGATAAAATCAAGGATCACCTTATCAATTAAACAGCTAGAAGAAGATCCACTTCTAGAAACTTTGGACAAAGTAATACCTCAGGTTTGTAGTGTAGGGAACTCTCACCTCCTCTCCTTAATTCTTGGAATTGTTATATATATGTTGAACAACTTTGCTTAATCCCAATTGGCTTTAACAAATTTGACATGGTATTAGAACTTATAGCTCTAGAATAATTTGCCTATTCTAATAAGCTCAATTGGTTTTAACATGAGATCTAACATGTAATCACGAAATACACATGCATATGCAGGAGGAAGGCATGGTATGTAAGCGTGCGTGCTTAAGGAAATGTTTTGATCAATAATTTCTATATTTCAGGATGATTCAGCTGATCTTGATTCTCTGGGCGGTGGTGATGGTGATAGTATTGAACCTCTTCCAGGGCTTGAAACAATCCTTGAAGAGCTACAACAGGAAGATGGGTATGTTTCCAAACTATTTGAAAATTTAACTACTTGAAATATTGGCAATCAGAGTTAGAATCTCAGCAATTGAAATTCGTCTAGAAACAATCATGAGCATAGCACGAAAAAGATGCCAAGTCTTGTCCCACAAAAAGAAATGCTCTTGAAAATACAGGCACACTGTGAAGCACAACTTTGACTTGAAAAAATTTGTAGGGGCGAAAGAGAAAACAAATGGTTATTACTAGTCTTCTTGACTAATGTAAGGGAATGAAATTTTGAGGGTACAAACATTTAAAAATAACAGGCCATTTTTCATTTTGTCCATAAATGCTTATGATCACGTACTTTCCGCCAAAACTGCATTTTATATTTTTATTTTGAAAATGATATTCATCCATGTATACAAATCGTGTATTTCGGAGCCTTCATTTTGTTAATGCTTTTATTTAAATGACAGTGCAATTAGATGAGTTTTGAAAAAACGAGTTATAATGAATGCATTATGACTTTTCTATGGTACGACGACATTCTGTCACAGCATATCAGATGTAAGAATCAGCCGTCAAGGGTTTGAAAAACGAGTGGTCTCGCAGGACTTGCAACTTTGGCTTTCTAATGTGAGTTTTCATTCATATTTTTTTCTTAAATAATGGAATATGCCAATTTATATACTTGTTTATTTTGGTCATGCTTTTCATTTCTCCCAACTTTTGAATCTTAGGCACCTCCCACCAACCAAAGGTTTACTCTACTTGCTCGTGCTGGAAGACAGGTATTTTCCTTTAATTATGCATATCACTTTCAAAGGAATATGCAACACACATTTTGCAATAGGCTTATTGCTATGGACCATTATGTTAAATATTTGTTTTATGGATTGCACGTTACTTTATATCTCTATTTTAGTTTGATAAATAAGTAAACTTATAATAGTCTCTCACCTAAATTTTGTAAGTATTTGTCTCAAGTTATGCATTATGCAAGTGAAATGCACCTCAACGCTGTAGAACAGATGTTAAAGACACATACAATTTTGGCATTAAATTAGCTTCTCTAACAGTATTTGAGTGACTCGAAATACTTCATGCTATAGTTTTGACTTTCGATCGAGTTTTTTCTCATAACTCAAAAAACATGAAGTACTTATCATATTATCAATTGAGTCACTCATTGTAATATATTTTGTTTCTCTTTCTTCACTCATTTTTCCTGTCATAATTCGAATACATTACCTAAATTGAAAATGTGCATATGCTTTTCTGCTGTGATGCAGGTGCAGGAGATACACTTGACTACATCTCTCGATCAGGAAGGTATCAAAAAGGCATTACAACGAGTGTTGGAGCGTGTTCCCTGAATTTGATTTGATTGAGCTCTTTCTTCACATAATCAGTTATTTTGTACAGTTACATCTCACAAATTTCGGCAAGCTATTATGGTATTTATTAATCTGATTTGTATCCTCATTCCTCAACGTATTCCAAAAATGTTCAAGAATTGACTGGTAAAATAGTCCTTGTTCAAACAAACCCTCCACTCGATGACAATTTGCTTGAGTTCATCCACTCAGAATTGCCAACGCATTTGTGCCATACACCAGACTTGTCAATACATGCAGATTCATTCATTATAGTAAACACTATTTGCATAGACGATCGAGAATGAGTCATAGGAAACATATAGATAATACATCTTTATCATAGTATCATAGTATGACATTAAAACATATTACATTGTTTATAAAAAAGTTCTGAAAAGGGTGTCCCCATAACATGTTTAGACAACAGAGGGAGGGTGTCTCAGTATGTATAAGCACAAAATGTTTAGACAACAGAGACCCTGGTGGCAGATGGTGGAGTAGAATCCTTGTTGAGGTGGACCTCCCTGAGGCGAGTCTCAAGACCCTTACCCCCTCCATTGGCCAATGGATGAATTCCATGATCTGGCCCTGTCATATACTCCCTACCTTTTCTTTCTTCATCATAGTCTATCCCCATACGCTCTGCGCAACCTGCATGTGTACCAAAAACAACGTAGCAAAACAAACTAATCATAAATTAAACTTAAATATTAGAAAATATATGCATTAAAGAGTGAACCAAGTGGAAGAATATGTATGCATATACTTTTGACAAGGTGATCATAGATCTGGCCATCTCTAGTGAGAGACATCATGAGCTGAGGGATCCCAAATGGGAGGGAGTGACCCTTGTCCACTTGCCAGAAATGGAAAACTTTGCCGTAAGTCTTGCAGACCGTCTCCATGTCTAGACGCTGAATGGGAGCAGGAATCTTAGGCATGAAGAGGAGGCCACTCTTGACCTCGTACAAGTGAGAGTGCCATAGACCCTTCTCCTCGTCGGGCAGTGTTAAGTAAAGGTTTTCAGAGATGATGTACTCAAGCCCAATGAGCCTGGCTTTCTTGTCGGGGCTGTCGTAGATCAGACACTGCCTCATCTCCTCGTTCTTGTGCGCGCAATAGTGGTGTGCCTCCAGTTGTCGGGTCATGTCATGAGAGTAAAAGTGAAACCTGCATTACATAAACATCGTGTTAAGCACCTTTGTGTCTTCAGCTATTGTTTCCACAATCAACTTTTGGTTAAATATTGAAATGTTCTGCTGATATAAAAGAAATTGATTTGCTCACGCGCAAAGATGCTGGTGGATTTTGTTGATGGGATCGAAGTTTTGTATAACAGATGTAGCAGTGTCACGGAGGTAGGTGGCTGTGTCAGTTGGCTTGCCATCTAGAACTTGTGGGTGGGTGTTGTTGGTGGACATTTTTGGGTTCAGAAGAAGCAATTTGGTTGTGATTTTATGTGTTGAATCTTTGAGATGGTTAAAGTTATATAGAAGGATTGGTGATGAAAGAAGTGATACAATAGCACTTTGACAACATTGGAGGCATGCAGCTTCACGCGTGGTTCTCAAACTTCACGTGGCACCCTTCACAAACTTAGTGGCATCACACGTGCCCCTTCTATACTATACTACGTTTCATCTTCACAAAAAATTATCTACCCTTTTTTGTGTTTATATTTCACATTTCACATTTCTTTTACATAGCTTATGATGGTCCGATAGTGGATGATGATGTTATAAGTCCAACAAATACTTGTTAGAATAGACTCAAAATAATTCTGATATTATATTACAGATTAGACTTTAAGCTTAATTCAATCCCATAAAATCGACTCACAAGATTGAGGTTTGCAACCACTTATATATGTTATCATCTCTAATCTTATGAAAATTATTATTATAAAAATATAATATATATATATATATATATTTAGTTGAAAATTGGTTTGATCCAATATCTGGACCAAGTCAATGTTAACCTGAATTGGTATTAATTACCATAGAGCTTGCCAAAAAATATCAACATTGATGTGATGGTTATGGAAGAAGCTAAACTTGTACGTTTGAGTCCTCCATGAGAGTTTGATCACTATATAAAAAATTACTTTAATTTCGCGTTTCCAAGTTAAGTCTTTGAAGACCAAATAAACGATTGAGAAAAGATAAAAACAGAATAAAACAACACGAAATAATGAAGAAGAAAAAAGTGAGCAGTGAAAAGAAAAAGACAAGGGAAAAAAATAAGTAAAGAAAAAATGATTAAAAAAAACAAGAATGAGAATGAGCAGGGGAGAAAAAGTTAAAGGACAAAAAAAGAAGTGAGTGAATTTACAAATAAAAGAGAGTTTGAGAATGTTTTGATAGTAAGAGAGAAACTACTTATATGTTTATTTCATTTCATTTTTTTTCTTTTCCTATGTTTTGATGTTTCTCCTTGATGTGATTTAAAGATGTCTCTTAATATGAAGTCTTTAGTGAAAAGAAAATTAAGCAAAAAAATATGAAAATTGCAACATTGTGAAAAAAATTAGTTTTAAGATTTTTTATATTTTTTTTTTTAAGAAAATGTATGGACGGATAAGCTTGTTAATTTAGATTGTAAATAAGCTTTTATATAGATTTTTTTAGAATTCTTTATTAATATGTATAAATTAGCTATATACTGTTTTTATATAAGTTTTGGTTTAGTTTTTTCCAAATTTTTTTTTTTTTTTATT
>Ga0123341_1004502_pt1 | contig 12238 bp, 7 predicted proteins | sample Turbeapinknodule_FD_89959 | JGI IMG/M metagenome (GOLD analysis project Ga0123341, IMG submission 89959) | Root nodule microbial communities of legume samples collected from Mexico - Turtle bean Mexico pink nodule | ecosystem: Host-associated > Plants > Roots > Nodule | place: Mexico: Nepantla... | reverse complement strand
GTTATATACTGTTATAAATGATGGATATGTGAACAGTGTAGTAACTAAATTTTTCAAAACAATTGTTATGACTAGTCTCTTAACACTGGTCAATATATTTCTTAAAAACATAAATATTACGTTGGAAAGGTTCTGAAGTGTGTAATAACGCGATCACAATAAAAGACTTTGAATTTATTCTACATTTTTTGGGCATTGTGGTAATTTGCCACTGTTTGAATTCAATTTTTTACTTGGTCAAGCTTTTGGGCGAATTGCGCTGGAATTGGGGCATTTGGTAATTTGCGTGTTGCCCCAAAATGAGCTCACGGTGGAAGTAGAAGGAGATTTTCCGTTCCGTTGCCTTTTTGTTACTGGAATTACGTTTGCTGCGCTACCAAAACCACAAATTGCTCAAATACAAAACAAAGAGAGACTTTGACCAGGAAAAAAATTATCACTCAAATAATTTAATAATGAGTGGTTATCAGAGTTGGAGTCAAAAATAAATAAGAACTCTAAAATTAAGACAAAAATGTTGTTCCAACATGAGAAATTAGTATCGATAGTGTTAATCATAGCATTTGAGGTATTGTTCATTTTGAAGTTCACAATTTTATTCTAAAAAAAACTCAATAAATTAATAAAAAAATAGTATATAAACTGTTTTTAACCTCAACCACTTCTATAAAACTATATTCACTATTCGAACAAATGTCAAGGAAGAAAGAAAAAAAAATTAAGTATAATTATCATGTCATAGACATCAAATAAAAAGATAAAGATATGAAATAATTAAAAATTTTTATTTACTAATTAGTTAAGAGTAATACAATTTGGATCCAAAAATAAGTTGCGAGAGTATTACAACATAATCCAAACTTACCAGCAAACAAACATCTATACCCGCTTCGCGTATTACAATTCTTTAAATAGGTATTAAATATCTTTTAGATTAATTAATCAAATAAGTGATATAAGTCAGAGTTTTTTTTTCGTATTTAGTTAAAACTTTATTTTGAGAGGTGTGAACTTCTATGTGTAAATCTTCTATTAATTTTTTTATTTTTAGCGCATAATTCTTTTTATATTTGTTGATTCATAATGAATCATTCCTTAAATAAGATGTTCATCTTCTATCGGTCTTTTCCATATTTTGTTTATTTTAATTAGTTGAATTTAATATGACTGAGAGTTTATGATTTAACATTTTCTTGTTATAATATATATATATATATCCTTTTTTTTTTCAAAATTAAAACTTAATTTTTCTCTTTATAGTGTGCCAAAACACACACATATAAACATGTCTCGGTTTTAAAAAGTTAAACATAGCACAAATAAATTTTTTCTTTAATTTCTCAACTCACTTTGGGGTGAGATTTCGTGTAACACACAATTATCATAATCGATTAAAAAAAATACAGATGAAAAAATAGATAAAATGTAATTTTTTAAACAAAATTTTTACATATATTAAATTTAATTATATATCCACCTCACAATTTTATCTCATTCATACACAACAATACAAGTTCTATTTAGTCATTTAAATCAATCATGTATAATCAAGTATAACTCATAGAAGAAAAGTAATGACATAAACTATAAAATGTTTGACTTTACCTATGGAAGACACATGTAACCTGACTAAAAGATTTATATATATCATACTACTTTCGTTTATGTTTGTCGCCATTGGAGAATAAATCCATGTAACCTACTAGACAAAATATTTTTCCCATTAAAAATTAAGTTATAGTAATATTTTTCAACTCTTAACACCTCTTACCACTTATTAATTTTTTTTCTTTATGATTCCAATATCATTAATATTAATATATCTTATTTAATAATCCTCGATCCAATATCACATGTTAAACATATAAAAAAAAATCGACCTAAAAATTATGTTTACAACATACCAGTGTAAGTTTTTTTATAAAAAAACTTATTGTTCAACGAGAATTGACTCATTTAGTGACAAAAGTTTTTGAACTTTTAATTAAGCGAATTTTACATAACAAGAATATGCTCTCCAAGTAAGAATTCTTCCAACTATCAAAACTCTCAAAGTTTTTTATATATTCACTTAATAATAATTAACTCATATAATTAATCTGCACAAAAAATATTTTTTTCTGCATAATCAATTACATATTACAAAAAACAACATTATTATGTTATAATAATTTATTGTAATTTTTTTTTCATCGTTTTACTTTCTTTGACGCGACTTAATTTCCGATAAAGTCAGTAAAATATCATAAAATTGGAAAGTTTAACGATGGCATAGAGAACAAATTGTAAATTTCGTGAAATATGATCAATAAACGGCATAGAGAATTAAATTATATTTAAAGCTTGAAAAGCTTGAAACATTTGTGTTCTGCGAGATTGTTTGTCGTCAATATTACAATTAAATTATTTGAATATTAAAAAGTGGTAAATATTGGATTATTAAATGATTTAAAAACACATTGATGTATGTATAAGTGAGATGTATTTATTAAAGAGAGAGGGTTTAAGTAAAAAATGTTATGCATTTATTTGAAAAAGGGTTGAGAGATAAAGATGAGATGGAGTAAATTAAAAACAAAGAAAAGAGAGGGGAAAAAGGAGAATGATGGTGATTGCAAGTACTGAGAAATTATGAGCTTTTGCTTCCAATTTAGAAGACTATCTATCCTAATCCAAACCCATAAGTTTCTTGAGTGATGCTGATTTGTAAACTTAAAAGTGTGAGAAAAAGCGTAAGATCTAATTGTGGGGTCGTCTTAGAGGAAAACAAGCCTGAAAGATGTGTTTGTTTCAACTAACCAACAACCATGCCTCCATTACAACAAAAATATATGCATAACGCATTAGGGTTGCTAATTTGAGATTTTTTTTTAAATAGGATACTTTAAAATATATAAAACTTCAAAAAATTATTGAAATAAGTAATAGTTTAACACATTGTTATTGTGGGTCGACACACCTCTTTATGTCATTAAATGTCATGTGAATTTTTGTTGCTTTTATGGTGATTTTGATTATTAGGTTTTATGTTATATTAATATAAAATTTATATTTATTTAATTACAATTTTAGTATAATCAAATTTTAATTAATATTAAAATTATGTTAAGATGAAATTATTTCACTCACTTATATGATGGGTGGTCGGTCTAATAGTGATGACTTGATAAATCAAAAAAACACTCGCTATGATAGGTTCGAAAAGATTATGATACTATATTACGAAATGAACTTTAAATCCAATTCAATCTCATTAAACTGATCCATGAGGTGAAGTTTGCATCAATTTATATACAATGAATTGTCTCAATCTCTAGTCCATCTGGATTTCCCACACAACTTTAATTAAAAATTTACATCACTTATTTATTTTGATAATTTTTAAATTTTCAGTAATTAATTATAAAATTATCTTACTTTCTAATAAAAACCTTAATTTGGTGTAAGAATACGGTAGTAGTCCTGACTAAATTTATATAAAAATAGTTAAAAGTTAATTTTTTGGTTTTCTTACAAATATTTTTTATTTATTTATATTTAATACAACACTCAAAAACTTTAGGCAGATGCAATGAATTATAAAATATTTAGTGGTCCATTTTATTGGTGATGGTTGTGAGTGTGTTGTGAAGTTAGCTGAAGCTGTCACCTCCAGATTCAGCCATTGTAGTGCCTCACGTGCAACTGGGGCACTTTTGTTCTGTGGGTTCCAATTTTCATAAAAAGCTTCGAAAATTAGAAGGCAACGCTCCACCACATTTCAGAAATCAGAAATATATTTCATTTTGTCAAATAGTAAAAAAAAAAGTATTTAATATTTTTAGAATTTTGTGAAAAAATAAAACATATTTTACTCTTCTTTTTTAATCACACACTCACAAAGTAGTTAGTTACTCTTTCACCGTCCCACTATTGGGCAGATCAAACATGCATTTCTTTGATGTTGAAATCAATAACTTTTTTTAGACCCCAAAATAAACAAACAAATAAATGACTTCTAAATTTCAAACTTTTACTTTTTCTCCACGTTAAAAAATTAAACAGCAAAATAAAAAATAGAATAAAATAACATGTCGCAGTCATGATCTGTGGAAAGTTGACAAAAAAAGAGAGAGTATATGAAGGCATGTTGTATCGTGGTTTCAACAACTTTAGTAGTTCACATACCATGCGTTTCTAGCATAGTTATCATAAAATTTTATGTTTTACTATTAATAGAAAATCATTGTGAGGTCATAGTATTTTTATTTACAATCTTAATAAATTTAGTTAAATTTTTTAAAAATATGACACCAGTTAAACAACATTGAGTTATCCTAAAATACAATGATTGGCATGGATAACCTGTTGTGATGGTAATGGTTAAATTATTTAAATTAAGGTTATATTTTTACAGAAAAATATATCATAGTTTCAATTTTTTTACTTTTTAATATTTGCTTTCTTAATTATTTTATTTAAATTTTCTTTAATGTATAATTATTCAAAGGAGAAAACAGTACATGTTTATGTGTAAAAATATTCAATGTAATTTAGAATTTTATTGTTTCTATATTTTATGAAACCTGAATTTTGATTTCTATTATTTTCGTAATTTAATCTCTTAATATTTAACTATCTGTAATTTTTTATCCGCAGTTTTTCTACACAATTTTGATTTTGATTTAATATTTATCTATCTGTATTTTTTATACTTTTTATATATATTATTTTAAATTTAGTAAGGCAACTTAGTTGTACTGAAATATTGAATTTTTTCTAATTTATTATAAAGTGAGCGTTATTGAAGAGATCCATCAATTCACTGAATTTGGTACACTTGTATAACTCACTTGATTTAATCACTAGCCGACTTATAAGTTGGTCTGTGAAAACTGCAAATTTCAATAGGTTTTAAGTTTTGTGACTGCAAAATTTACTAGAACTAGAATACAAATAATAAGTTCTTAAAAATTAAATATTTGAAAATTAAAAAACTATTTTAGATTAATTCACACATTTACGTTTTCTTATTTCGATATAAATTTTGAAAGTTCACCCCTCACTCAAATATTGATCATTTCAATTTCATGTATGCCATTTTCTTATCAATTTCTCATTTTTTTCCACCAAATACCAGTACAATACAGTTCAAGGACGACGTGTATGTCCCAAACAATTGAGAGTTTCAGAAAAATATATATCCAAAGAAATTTAATAAAAATATTATGAAATGCGTAAAATTTAGTGCATACAAGGATAAATACAATCATTGCTCCTTATTCTTCTATCTAATGACCAAGTTACAAATATTTCAAATATTAATTGTGATTTTATTTTGTTACTTTTTTTCATAATTAATCTAATTTTCTATAATAAATTTAAATTCACACCGTTCAACAGGAGCAATTTTAAGAACTTTTCTTGCATAATAGGAGACAATTTAAGAACTTATTTACAAGCCACATATCTTAATCCTATTTTTAGTTTCATCTTTTAAATTATTAATCATTTTCAATACATTTCTTACTTTTGATTTCAAATTTAATTTAATTTAACTATTCCAAAAAAATATTTTCAATTATCTTAAACCATTATTGTTTTACCCACGTACGATAAAATTATACTTTATTTTCTTAATCATCTACCCCTTTCAATTTATCCTTTCAATTTTCATTTTCAAATTAAATTTCAACATTTAACAAGATATCAGTAATTATAAATGACCTTATGTTACAATATAAACTATTTATTATAAAGTCAAAATATGATGTATGTATTAAATTATTTACAATTAGTTTAATTATTCTAATATAATTAATAATTTGAAAACAAACATGTACCCTTTAATTATTAAGTTTAGTAATAAATGTAGGCTCAAAACCAGACATCAATACCCAATTCCAAATGCCCAGTACCAAATCAAAACAGGAATGCTGAAAATAACTAAGCAAGAAAAATAACCAGCGGAACAACTCCTGAAAAACAACACATTAAAAAGAAAATCATTCTAGTTAATTTAATTAAAAAGTGGAAAAAACCCAAATTGAAATATACAAGTACCGATCGTATATGACTATGGATAGTGAAGTTATTCATTCAAATGGATTTAGCTACGAATCTTTTTTCTTAAACACGGGTAGGAGAATAAATATTTTAATACTTGAAGGAATTCATAGCTACAAATGATTTTAATACTGCATAAATCAACTGATAATCACAAGAAAAGAAGCTGTCATCTATATATCACAAATGGATTGGTGTATGCTAAGCACACATTATCCACGAAGCACAAACCAAAACATACAAACATACAAAACCCCTGAGGGAAGAAGCCACCAACTCAACCCTGCTCAGCAGAAAAAAAAAATCAAAACACTTCGGCCACCTTGCTTGCAAGGACTCGCTCCCTTCTTTCAATGTATCCAAACGGAAACCAACCTGCTTTCCCTTTGCATTCGCCCTCGGCCCATCCATTGTTCGTCACCTGTCAATCAGAGTCATATTAGGAACAATTTAAAATGATTTTAGGGTAATTTGTCCCCACCACCACCACAACCAAAGTTTCTTTTAAATATAACACGAATGTGATAAATAAGAGATACAGGCTCTTGCAGGACCACAATTCCTTTATAGCCAAGACAAGTATGTTATGACACAAGGTACAAGCAAATGACCAAACAATCATGGTAGTGTTAATCATTCATTGATCAACTGTTTTCCGATATCATATTAGATTGCCTATTCTGTCTGATGCTTAAACTGATAAGAAGAGGGTCTGACTATTACATTTTGGTATACTTGTATTTTACTGCCTTTTCACGAGTCAATTTCAAAAATTTTATTTAACAGGTCTGTAAAGACCAGAACAATCCATATATAAAACACCCTCCCCCCAGGAAAAAAACAGATTCCAAATCAGATCCTCTGCAGCAAGTTGTCTACAGCCAAATCTCAGCCGTTGATTAGTTGGTACATAGTACTAAAAGAAATAGAGAGAATGTAAATAAATGGTTCAGATTTTAGCCGCAGAGAACATGGTGCTGGAGATATGCAGTAGATGATACTGGTTTGATTCCTTCAAATAAAATGACATCCTTTGGTTCACCAAAAGCTGTAATGATAGACTTGGTAAGTGACAAACCTTTCTAACAACAATATAATCCCCAACTGATAGATTCAATTCAACTTCTGACTCCGCATGGTAGGGAAATAAAACCTGCACGAGTAAACAGCAGAAAGTAAATTAAGCAGTCACTTATTTTTTAGCAGAATATCTAATTTTTGTAAAAGAAAAAATCTAACCTCTCCTAAGAAGTAACCCATACTATCTGTTGAGCCATTATGTGCTTGAGAAGCATATACGCCATTTACTTCTTCATATGATGGAGGTGGTGGCGTGCTGTTATCCACGCTTGGGGTAGGAGGGGCTTCAATTCGCTGTCGTTCTGATATCATCTATTATTCAAATATAAATATGGCATACAATCATATGTCGATGGCAAAAGAAAATGATGTAACTTTCTAATGGCATATTTGACTTTTATATTGAGAAGATGATGAAAAAATGACCAATGGATACAATGGCTTACCTCTCCCTCAAGCTGATCAAGTATTTGGAGTACTCTTTGATGATAGGCTCGCTCTGCTTCAACCTTAATATTAGAAATAGAACATTGGATTCAAGAGTAATAATTTCCGATAACTCAGATCCAAGATTTTAAAACATAAGAACTGCAACATCATATGGTAAAACGGCAAATACCATAGCTATAATACGCTGGAGGGTTAACCTCTGTTGCTGCGCTTCAACAGCAGCCATTGCAGCAGCTGCTTCTTTTCCCAATATGGCCATGTTTGTCTTCAGGTCTTGCAGCTTTGCTTCAGCTGCTTCCAGCTTCATAGCATTCTCAGTATTGCCTGGTGTTTCTCTTACTTTTGCCTGGCGTTTGGAAACTTCAATAGCCTGTCTAGGTTTAAAAGACATAGTAATTACAAAGTACACAGAAAAAATTATCGATGAAATATTTACTTATTTGGACATTTACCAAAATGTAAGCTGGTGACAAATGGAAAATATACAATAAAATGAAACATAAATTTACAGATACCTGGGCCTCGGCTTCCTGCCGCATTCTGTCATATCGTTGAGCAAGATGCCGAGCATCCTCCAATGGTGCTCCCATCACCATTGCTCTTAAGGGCTCTGCAACCTAAGAATCAACCAAAACTGAAAATGTTCACTGTCCGAGACATTAGGTCAACAAGCAAGAAAGACTAACACAGTGAATGTATACGTCCAATTACTATTAAATTCAATTAAAACGGTAAATGGATTTGAATATCCATGGCCATCCAGGATAAAAAAAGAAAATCAGTAGGATGGAATCCAGGCATTAAATCAGTGAATCCAAATCTGAACATCTATAGAAATGTACGAGGCTCCCAGCAAACAGGGTCTGTCAGGGAAGGATATATATGTACATAATTTACCCTTGCAATTGGAGATGGGGCTTCCTTGAATTTGAAACTGTGGCCTAGGTCACAAAGCCACAATGTTATTACAGTAACTAGTGCTCATTTAAATATCTATAATTATGTATCTTATTCATTTTAGATAGAACAGTTTAGTTAGGGATAAATCCAAGAATTACATGTATGAAGCCAGAGCTGAACCCTTCAATCATAAAACTATCAATGGCTGTATGATGGACTCATGCATAAACCGAAGATATAGGTTAATGTGATAAACCCCTATTATTCCTACTTATCTTTACCAGGCACAATAATGGTGTGCAATATGTACAATATAACAGAAGCTACAAAATGTAATATCTCAAAAGGGAAATGGTAGAAATGTATAAAGTAAAATAAGTATCAATAATTAAATTTCATGTGAATAAATTACTCGGAGGATTCAGGAAACTGCTTGATATTTCACTGCTTCGCTAGGGACAGTGGATCTTGGATTAAAAATAAGGCAGCAAAACTGGAATATATGTACTATCCATCCAAGCAGTGATAATATATAACCACGCTTGTATTTTAAGATGCTTTGGTCCACATTACTTTGATACAAAATCACATGTACTGGCATAAACTTGTTAACTTCAGAACCCTATGATTTATGAGTGTGCATTTGCTAGGGCATTTTTTACCTGTGTTCCAAGTGCTTTTAGTAAGCTCCCACGCTCCTTCTCCATTTGCGCACGGGCACGTGCATAGTTTAGTGCTGCTCTAGATAATGTGCTACCACTGGTACATGTATTATCTGCACCATATTTCCTGCTATCTTCTGATAACTTTGTTCCTGTTAAATAACAACAAGTATAGTGGTAATTTAATAACAATACTCATAGGAGGTGGTATTTAAATTAAATAACAGTTTAACTCAGGGAGAAAATCTCCGTTACAGGGAAAAAACAGCTCAACATATGGAAACGCATGCCAGAAAAGAAATGCAGAAATATGAGATAACAATCATAGCTGATTATACCCTTGCTGGCCTAAGCTACCAACTTACTCCCAAAAATTCTGTTCTGCCTTGCCATTATTCCCCACTTCCGCTCATTCACATTCCTATTCCTCTTCCCTTACCGCACAGTTATCTTCTTCAATAGCTTTCTGTCTAGTGTACATTCTATTACCTCTCCTATCATTGTTCTCTCATTCCTTCTAGCAGCACTCCTATTTCTTTAATTATAAACACACAATTAACATCCCATCCTCCTTTTTCTTCTCTAACATAATGTCATAAACTCTTTTCCCGAAACCCAACTACAAATAAAATTTCACCAACCAAAATTACGGACCTATTTCAACTTGTTTGGATCCAGTTACAATATAACCTTCCACACCACGAACAATATCCCTTTGATAATGCTGAAAAAAAAAAAATCATATCAGTCAAGGAGGGAGCGTATAAGTAGAGTTAAAAAAATCAACAAAAATAGAGGATTGGTACAGAAAAACCAAATAACCTTTCCAGCCCGTGTTGATATGTAAAGCTTCTCAAGTTTCTGATGTTGTTGAAGTTCCACCTCATCAGTAACCATATTATCTGAACCTCCATATCCCCCAGCCCCAAACTGTTTAAGTACAGCCTAAATAGCAATAATTGTGGTTAAAACCTCAATAGGGGAAGAAAGCAAAACTAAGGATTAGCTAGCAGGTAAAGGAGCATGAGATGTATTGAATCCTACCATAAAAAATAACTCAAGAAAATACATGATAGAAAGGAGAGAATAAGAACAACCATGAGGGAGGATGATGTATCCTCTAAAGAAAAGTGGTAATCGTCATATTGCAGATCATAGTCAAATGAATGAAATCTCTTTAATTAAGTGTTCCAATGTCTCTCAGGGACAGGTTACTGATATTGTAAAACAGTATTGAGTGTAATCTATTTGTCTTCAAAATTTACTTTCTTTTACTTTCCTGTTTGTGGTAGGAGGAGCCAAGGCCATATCTATAGACCCAATTAATATTCATCCCAGCATTATGGCTTAGGAGGGCAGTAAATTGCATGGCAGTGTGCCTTTGTGTGATTAATCTCTGCGTAGGATAGTAATAGCAGTGCCTCTAAGATTATCTTATATTTTCTGGACTTTTGCTCAGAAATGCATTCAATCAGATGCTAAGACATGAAAATTGGCCTTTAAACACAAGGAAATGTTTTTACCCTTTTATCTTTTGGAATGAACATAAGATAGGATTAAAATATAACACTAATTTTTTACATTACATGTGTATAACTAATAGGCTCAAATACAGCACAGAAGATTGGGATATGAATAAAAATAATCAAATCATAACAGTACAAGTAAAGGTATTTTAAGCGTTGATGCAATGTCCAAGATTAGTAGCAGTTTGATTTATACAGCTACAAATGACATCACTAGTCAACAACTATTTAGAAGTGTTTGTGCTTCCTCAAATATAAATGTATATTTTCAAATATTCTATAGTAATAACTAAACATGTTTGCATGTAGATTTTTTTTTATAAATGATCATGTGTGTCTGTATTGTAATTGTATTCATTGAATGCAATGCTTGTAACCATATCCTTATACTCATGCCATGCAATACAATATCATAGAGTAACAAATTTGCCTTCATTTAGTTGTGGCCCTTCAAAATTCTTTTGTTGATTTTGGTTATCATAGATTTTTTCTAAATGGTTCCTGTCACCACTCCGTAGAATTGCTACACACATCTAGCGGCACCAACATATTAGTAAGTGGCCGTTCTGCGGTGGATGCTTGTCACATACATCATCACTATTGGTAATAAAGGACGAGAAAGAACTAAAAACAATAACAAAAACTTTCTAGACCACTAAATCCAAATTAATCCATATTTTAGGGAATAAAAATACATTTTACCCTAAACAATGTACTTGGTTACCAAGCGCGTTTCCAGTCCAAGCAACTAGCCAAATATTCAAGCCACCTTCCCTTCAGGATACCATCAGATCAATACAAAAAAATCTAAAAGTTCAGTTATTTCAAAAAGCTTATTTCACGAATAAACTTAATATTACTGAACGAATTGCTTAATCAGCATCAAGTTCTAATCTATGCAGCGTTTCCGAAATCGGCGACGTAACAGCTTAAAATTAAGCTTATTATTCTAAGAATTTGGCGAATCAATCATTACAAAATTTCTAAACCCTTCCCGCAATGCAAGTGTACGACAAGGTTGGTCAGAACTCGGAATTATCGGTGCGAAGAAAATAATTATCCTAATCGAATTTAAGAGGCGCGTACTTGTGTTGATCTATTGGAAGGGATGCATTTGCGTTGATCGGAGAAAGATCTGGCAACTGGAATAGGTTTTATTCAGAGAACGAAAGAGAGAGAGAAAGAGAAGGAACCTGCTGTTGGCGAGCGACCTGTTCTCGAAGCTTGGAGGCTTGCTTTCTGATAGCTTCCATTCAGAAATCCTTTTTTTTATCGAATCTTCCACCGCAGTGCACAGTGTTGATTTGATTTCAACCGAAGCACCAGCAGCAACGGTGTTTGAATATCACAGAGAAGAGAACAAAGAAAAGGGACAGACAGAGGTTTTTCAAAATTGCGCTGGAAATTATTACATTCTATATGTCATGGACAGTCACTTTGTTTCTTCCTTCCCCTAGACACCTTGCTTGGTTTTTTAATATATATAATTATACATTATATTTTACTTACATAACAGTTTTATTTATTTTTTAAAATTTTCTATAATTTTGGTCTGAGATTTTTAAAATTCTATAT
>Ga0123341_1004501_pt1 | contig 12240 bp, 10 predicted proteins | sample Turbeapinknodule_FD_89959 | JGI IMG/M metagenome (GOLD analysis project Ga0123341, IMG submission 89959) | Root nodule microbial communities of legume samples collected from Mexico - Turtle bean Mexico pink nodule | ecosystem: Host-associated > Plants > Roots > Nodule | place: Mexico: Nepantla... | reverse complement strand
ATTTTATTATTAAATTATTATAAAAATGTTATTTATAATCTTATTTATTTTTGCTTTTTTCCATAAATCTAAATAACCTCTTTTTCATTCATCCAGTTTTTTATTTCTATTGCTTTCTATTCTATTTATTTATTGCAGTCATCATTCAATCAAAACATCAAGAGTAATTAAACTCAAAGGGTAATTAAATTGAGATTAGAAAATAAGGAGACTAAAATACTCAGGGAAAACGCAGAAATCCAAAACGAACGCTTGATATCCTAACTAACCGTTTTCGATCGTTTGAATTTCCGTGAGTCCCAACGTTTTCGATAACGCCCTCAGTAACTCCGATGGGCCAAGGCCATGGACCCCCAAAATCCCCACCGGCCGCGCCACCGTTATTCCGTCGCATCCACGACCTGGACAACGCCGTCTCCTTCTTCATCCACACTCTCACACGCCCCATCGCCCCAAAACCCCTCCTCCGTTTCCTAGAGCTTTTGGCGGACTTCAGATTCTTCTTCCCAGTATCCCTCGCCCTCTTCCTTGCCGTCCCCTCCTCCCCTCTCCGCTCCCACCTCCTCCTTCCGCTGCTCCTCTGCTCCCTTCTCGACCTCCTCTTCATCGCCCTCATCAAATTACTCGTCCGCCGATCCCGCCCCTCCTACGCCAACCACTCCCAGTACAACGCCGTCGTCCCCGTCGACAACTTCTCCTTCCCCAGCGGACACTCTTCCAGGGTCTGCTTCGTCGCTTCAATCTTCTCCCTCTCCCGCCCCTCGCTCCTCGCCGATCTCCACCATCCGCGTGTCGCCTTCCTCGTGCATCGCTGGTTCAGCGGAGACCAGGCCCTCGCCGTTGATATTCTCATCGCTGCCGTTTGGGCTTGGGCCGTGACCACTGTAATTTCTCGCGTCGCTCTCGGGAGGCACTACGTTATCGATGTCTTCTTTGGCGCGTGCTTCGGAGTCCTCGAAGCGCTCTTCAGCTTCCGCCTTCTCGAATTCCGAGGGTTGCTTTGAGGTAAGAATAAGAACCGGGAACTTGGATTTTCGGAAGTGATAACCTAACCCCCTGGTGAATGTGTAGTTTTGTAATGCAGCAGTTTTTTTCATATCACTATTCACTGGTGAAATGTACTTGGTGATTATTTTCATTATTTATGATATTCTATTATATAGTGCTTAATTTCAGTGATTATGATCGATGACTGTAATCGAATCATGGAGAAAAGTTTGGTACGTGGCTTCTCCAGAAGATACAAAATTCTTAGTATGAGAATGATTGAAGGACACACTATATATGCTATGTTTGGTTTCCCGTTCAGCTGCTTTGAATGGAAGTTTTTCTTGCTAAACTTAGTTTGGTAATATGTTTGATTTCTCCTCCAATGCACACCTATGTTTGACTTCATATGAACTTAACATTATGGGTTGCTTTTAAAACTAAGTTTGCAAAATGAAATTCATTCAAATTTATGTTTGAAAACTGGACATGTATATAGATAGACCAAATGAGGCGGATGCAGGGTACGCACGCAATGAGTAGGAGATGTTGAAACGATTGAATCGTGTTTATTTATTGAAAGGAAGTTAAACATTAGGTACTTAGGTTGAGTATACCGTATGCTTAGACTTTAGGGTGATTGATATTAATTTGGTCTAAAGCTGTTTTCGTTTGAACCTAAAGCTTGTTCCCGGGAGAATGTGAGAACCACTGGTTAATGATTTGAAGATATTTTAAAGGATTTTCATATTACTTAACATAATCTTTATGTAGTCACGTTCCTCAACATTAAATTCATCAAGATTGGCCGAGAATGTTCATTATTTTTTAATATTTATTTGAGAATTTAGCTCAAGTGCCACCATTGACCTCTGCCAATGTGAATTAAATTGCTATGTTCCCCTCCCCCTTTCAAATGACCAACTCGATAACAAAATAACTGTTTTGGCTAAAGAGGTTCTCCAACAAGCCACATTTAGTGTGTTTAATTTAGGGTCATGACCTTCTCAATCCGGATCAACCTAAAGAAACTCAGTCTTGTTGCTTTTTGTTGTGAATTTGCAGGCAACTGTGCATCTTAGATTCTGATTCAAATATGAATTAAGTATGGTTGGAGTCAAGAAATTCTCTCGTCTAATTTAATTACTGAAATAATGTTTGTGGTGTTAAAAATATAGAAAAAGAAACTACCAGTGTTTATATACAGGTTTTTATAACCTCTCAATATGTAATAGACAAATAATTATTTGAAAGAATATATATTTAATTTATTTATATGTATATAGTTTGCTATGGACTTCATTACTCATTAACCCTTTCAGAAACTTTTGTTTCCTTTTTTAACTAAAAAACATTCGTTTTTCCTTGCTATATATTGATTCAATTTCCCATGTCATTTGTTATCATTAAATTTTCTCCATTTATAATCTTGAGAGTTTCCATTGCTATTCTTTATAGAGTTGAGTTTCCACCTCATTAGGCTCTTACAAATGTCTCTTGGCTCATGTGGTAAATAATTTGTTTAAGTTAAGCAAGAACTTGGATTAAAGTCTTTATAATGAAAATAATTTTTGAGAGTGAATTGTCTCCTTAAGTTGAAAGGGTCTACTTGAATTGACTCTATGAATCAAGTGTGAGTTTCACATGTCTTGGGTCTAGGACCTTTCTCATGCCGAGAATTAGACGTGTGAATTAGATATTTGTGGGTGGTTCGAATACCGTCCGATAGTGAATCACATGATAGATCCAACAAACACTAACTAGGATATTAGGAAATGGATGACATGATAGGCATATTAGGAAGTCAATTTTAAGTCTAACTTAACCTTACTAAACGGTCTTGTGAGATAAGGTTTGTTCCCATTTATATACTAATTTAATCTTATTTTTAGTCAATGTGGATTCTTTAACATAAATTTCTCATTAATGGGAATGACTTAGCCAAATAAACAAACAACGAGAACAAGCATGGGGAAAAGGAACTACATTATTATTATTGCCTCTCTTTATAGTGAGTTCCTTGCTCTGATTTTGAGGCTGTGAAGTTGAGAGTAAACTTAGTATCTTAGGATGGATTAAAGAGTGGAAAATGTTAGCCGGGAGCAAAAATTAAGTCTAACTTAACCTTACTAAACTGTCTTGTGAGATAAGGTTTGGTCTTCCCACTTATATACTATTTTAGTCTTATTTCTAGTCGATGTGGAATCTCTAACATAAATTTCTCATTAATGGGAATGACTTAGTCAAATAAACAAACAACGAGAACAAGCATGGGGAAAAGGAACTACATTATTATTATTGCCTCTGTTTATAGTGAGTTCCCTGCTCTGATTTCAAGGCTGTGAAGTTGAGAGTAAACTTAGTATCTTAGGATGGATTAAAGAGTGGAAAATGTTAGCCGAGAGCAAAAATTAAGTCTAACTTAACCTTACTAAACTGTCTTGTGAGATAAGGTTTGTTGTTCCCACTTATATACTATTTTAGTCTTATTTCTAGTTGATGTGGAATCTCTAACATAAATTTCTCATTAATGGGAATGACTTAATCAAATAAACAAACAACGAGAACAAGCATGGGGAAAAGGAACTACATTATTATTATTGCCTCTGTTTATAGTGAGTTCCTTGCTCTGATTTCGAGGCTGTGAAGTTGATAGTAAACTTAGTATCTTAGGATGGATTAAAGAGTGGAAAATGTTAGCTGGAGCAAAAATTTGAGTAAAACATTATAATGCATGTTAATGGTATGAAATAAAGAAGCATACGTCTTCCTCAAAACAGTGAAAGTTAAATGACAATTTTTTTTTATCACATTTATAGTTTAATTTGAGGATGGTACTCATCACAATAACAGCCTTTTAGTCTAGCAAATATGATTCCGGGTAGATTTTAATCGTCGGAAGTTTTTTTTTAACTGAAGCATCAGTTTCTTAGAGAAGCTCATTGACTAATTTATCCAAATGCCCCTTTTACTTTAGGATCTATTTGGTAGGAAGGAAAGAAATGGGTGAAAAATACGGTAGATAGAAATAGTGAAGGTGCATGGAAATAAGTGAGAAATAGAGTACAAATGAAAAGGTTTGATTTAAAGGAAATATAAAAGCAGTGGGAAGAAATAAATATGTGAATGAAAACAGTTATAGAGTGGAAATACCTAGTAGGTCTTATATCTTACTGTTTTTCTTCTACCAAGCTCATTTTTCATATTTGTTGTTTCTCTCGTTTCTTTCTTCCCCACCGAAGAAAGGGTTAGTTTTATTTTTTTGTATTAGCTTGTTTGAATAGTTGCCTCTGAAATACGGTTAACATTGACAAAGATGAAGGTTGCCTCTTCATCCTTCTCCTTTTCACGGTCAGAGGTTGTCAGTACGTGCAACCATTTGTGCTCTATCTCTTCTCTCTCTATCTCTCTCATGTTGGTTTTAAAATGTAAACACCTAAAATGACGACGATTAATTCTAACTTCCACGTGGAAGGTTTGACTCAATTTACCTTGAGTATCCACTAAATGGATCATTTTTTAATCAGCAAAAATAATGAATAAATTGGAAATAGACGTATTCCAACTCATAGATAAAAGGATCCATGATGTAATTTTATGTAAGCTAGCTGGCCATTATCGTTCCTGATGATAGAAATATGGCCCCTACTCAAACTTCATCGCCAAAAATCCAGCCTATATCTACTAAATGAATAATGATGCAGAATCTAATGGCTGTCTGCTTTTTCCTTCATCTTAGGTTCTGGTGGTGCAATTCGAACTTATGCTACTTGAGGATAAGCGTTCTTAATTGGTTTCTAACAGAGACTGAAGTGGTGAATGTTTTAAGTACATTGGCATCTTGGTCCTCACCAGATAATTTTCGAGACCTTTATGACTACCATCTTGCAGATTTTATTTGAATTTGGCTCAACTCTAATTCAAATTTGTTAAAGTTGCCTGGGAGTTGCATTACTGTCCGTAATTTATTCCTTGACATTTAACTATCGGTCTCTCCACAGGCGTATAAACAATAAATATAGACATGTGATGATACATGGTACAGCAGATCTGTACATTATTTATTTGCAGCTTTTTGTCTTATGTTCTATTCAGAACTGTATCATACGTCGAATTTGTTACTGCTGTCAGATGTTTCTAATTTTTGCAGAGGTACTGGTGCAAAGACAGATTGTTCTGTATCGTTTGAAGACTTGAAATGAGTTATCTTTTCTGACAATTGCTGCCAGAATATGAAGTTGGCTGGCTTATGTCTAGTCTATCTATGATTCCCACTTTGCCCGTTCAGGTGGATTGAGCATTAGTGTTTGAAATCTGGATGGAGTAGTAATTATCAAGAAACATTATATTATGATAATTATATGCAAGTGTAGGCTCAATGGAATCCTCTGATCTATTAAAAGTTTGGGAAAAGAAGGAGGGTCTTTTAGGATTTGGTTTGAGGGACCGTGTTCTTGTCTGATGTGTATGGAATTTTGACGATTATGAATTGAAGGATAAAAAGTTGTTAGGTCAGTTACTTCTTTTGCATGTGCCTTCTTACCGCGTGCGATGCTTTATCTGATAAGATGTTTTTGATTTGACTGATTGATTGGTCTTTGCTTTTCTTTCAATTTTGGAAAAGTTCGTAAGCTTACCAAATTAGCGCAGACGGTGGTTGTTATGTTGTGCTGGCAGCGTCTATTACCGTAGTTAGGATATGGTTACGTGGAACACACCAAAAGACGAGTGAATCAAGTCGTTTTTGGTTTTATTGACTGACATGTGGGTCTGGTTGCTATTAACACCAAGAGAATTAGCTCATGAATTTGATGGAAGCTTTTTCATCCTCTTTCATATTAGTCCGCTGAAAATTGACAATTTCTCTCCTCGTGCCTTTTCTTCGTGCATTTTGCTGACGAATAGTTTCATTGACAATGAATGTTCTGGATTTATTACCATGGATTAAGAAAATTCGGTATCTTGGATACTGCTGAAATAGTTCATTGGTGGAATCCACCACAGCTTGAGGGACCTACGACGTACGTACTTAAAGCACTGCGCGTCTGGTATTTTGCCAAGTGAATACTTACTGCTCAAGATTTGGAGGGACTGGAACTTTGTATTTTGTGGGGGCACCTGCTTTGATATACCCCTTGCATGATTGATTTCTTAGTAATGAGAGATGGCCCTCTGCAGAACTTCAACATTTTTAACGTTTTCATGCATGACCACCGCGATTGGAATGTTATTAATGCTATATTGCAGTAAATATATCAACAAATACAGTAATTTATTTGAGTCCATTATCTTCTTTCTTTGTGGGTATTTTTTGGAGAATGATATCTTTGATTTAGATAAATATTTAACTGAGTTGCACATATTCCCGAAGCTCAAAATTGATATGGGTATAATCAACACATCGGGTTTATTTGGAAATTCGTTTGCAGTGATACTAGCAGGTTTGCAATTCAGAACATGAAATTATGAAGCAAGATTTTACGTCTTTTATGTTAAACGCCCGTGTACGTTCTGTAACATTATCAGGTAATCAAATACACACTTGTAACTTAACTATATATGAGTTCGTGCACTTTCATGTGTCTTGGTAGAATAATGTAGAATAGGAAAATATGAATTGAATAGGTTGAAGAATTTAGATTTACTGATCTACCACCCATTTTATAGCTACACATCTACTTTGAATTTCTGACAGTACCTGATTTTCTTCATTTACTTATATTCATTGTTGTTCGCTTTTATTGTGTTTTTGAAGTCATGAGTGATCCCTGCTGGTCAAACATTGTGAATTGATTTTTATGATTTAGCAGAGGGCAATGCCGGTGAGTACATTTGTCAGTGCCGATGTCATACAGAATTGATATTGCATGAAAGAAGCAAATCTGAAGCCCCAGTTCTTAGAAAACGGATAATGTTGAACAGGGTGAAGCCCCCTTATATGACCAAATATGAGGGTGGCACGGCCTTAGGTTTGGTCATCAATGGTCATAGTATGGTGGAAGTCATATTCATTCATCGTACAACACCAGTTTGTGTCTATGTTTCTTACCACGCACGATTAAGCTTTTCAATTGTTGTGTTGGACCAGCCACATATGATATGTAACCGCGTTCAAACTCGTTGCAAGGTGTGAAACCTGCAACATGCCTGGGTGCATGCTTTGATGATGGAAGATGGACAATGATGAACAAGGCTTATGGCCAGTCTAATAAGCCATCTTGTGAATTGGTTGTCGGGAGTCCAAGAAAGTCATGTGAGGCTTTTTACCAGTGCCGTACGATTTTATTTTGGGAGGTTGTGGAAAAATTTAAACGATTTTTGGACTCATTTTCATGACCTTGCTTCAAAAATCAGATGAGAGGACCACTCATCCAAATTGGATATTGGATGCAGAGACTGCTGAGCTTTACATGTCTTTCTATATTTGCCATGTATCCAATTTTATCTCACAGCTACAAACTAAAGAACTGAACAAATATTCAGGGGAGAAAGGTTGCTGACCACCATGTGGAAATCAAAAAACGGTGGAAGAGTTTCAAGAGGTGAAGACAGCAGGCATTATTTGAAACCTGTCTCCCCTTACCGCATTGGCTATCATATCTGATCTTCAGCCATGAGGTTTCTTTTTACTTTTACCTTTTGCTTTTAGTGATCTGTTAGCAATCTCATCCAGCTTCGTAATTTGTGGTTCCCTAAAGTTACTCCAAATTATTCTGACAGAATCTCTTTCATCTGCAATAATGTGCCAAGCGGAATAGTGAGCAAGTTTAGAAGAGATCATTGACTTTATTTATTTCATCACAAATGAATCATTTATCATAGATTATGGTAATGAGCAAAATAGTAGCCGACGTCGAGAGGAACAGAAGTTGTGCCTAACTTCTTGTCTCAGTCTATACTATCAATTCAAGGACAAATTATTACATGGTCTTGAACTAACGTAGTTTTGGTAAAATTTTATAACATTGTCGAGTTTTTCAGCCTTTGAAGAGTCGATTGTGGATTATGCCTTCGAGATTGTTCAAGATCATTATTGAGTAATAATGTTCTTTCTTACTCAAGATATTTGTTTGGTTTCTTTGAAGGCAATGGAAATAAATGTCATGTAGTAAAGTAAACAAAACAAAGGGAGAGAAGGAGTGGAGAATTATTCCTCATCTTGTTTGATATCCGAAAAGAAAGACTTTTTCTTATTTTGTTTGGGTTCATATAAAAAAAGAAGAATGAAATTGCATATATAACTGAAAGAAAAAAAGTCATATAAACTATTCCCAAAATTAATTATGTTTTCTTCAAAAGGGAGGAGGATAAGAAAGTGTAATCACGTTAAATACTTTATTTTCCTTTTATACTGATTTGCTGCCAAACAGGGAATAATTTTCTTCCTCCCATATTTTAGCTTTTGTTTGTATCTTAAAAATGCATACCCAAGAAAGCATGAAAGGAGGAAGAGATAGGCAGAGAGAGGTAATGCAAAGCTCCTCTTAATAGCTGGGAAGGTACAAATTTACTACATGAGATTGATACCACACTTAAATTCGAAGATGATCAGTGTAATTGGGGTTCATATATTATTCCTTTTTTAGTGTTCTGTGGACGATTGTACAATGTATATTACTATTTATCGTTCAGCATTACTATTTAGTGTTTGGCAGTTTGCATGGTGGGAAAGTTATTAAATTAATCAAGTTTTGAAAAGGGAAAAAGGATGGCCCCAACGACCCCTGCACAAATTTGTCCCTAGGTAGCTAGCTAGCTACAATGTGGGCAAGGCTATATGTCTCTGCACAGAACGGCCATCATAAAAGGCCACATGCAAAAATGTACCACCGACCCCTCCTTCTATCATACAACTTGCCAAATACACGGACAGAATTTCAATCATAAATTTCCCCATGCACTCATGCAATGCAACCATTTCAGTGTGCTTGCTTTTGCATGCACCCCACTTCAATTATGTTTCTGTTGCAATATTGGTCAACGTAATCACCATATCACACCTTAATTTCTTTTATTCACACAGCAATTCAAATAAGTTCACCAACAAAGTTGTTGTGATTTTGACAGGGATGGACCCATAATATATAATCAACCAAGGAATTTTTTTTTATGACCAATTAAATACTGGATTCGGTGATAGTGCATATGGTATAATACATATCTATAAATCTAGATTCAAATAGAGAGAGGTAGCGAGTGGTGTAGATCCATTTGGATGAAAAAGAATATCTCTTTCCTTCCAAGGATTATTGGCAGTATGGGCTGGAACATGTCCTGCTGGCAAAATTGAAGTTAGAATGAAACCATATACAAATTTAGAGAAGACAATGATACATGAACATTCATTATTTTTAAACACCTCATTCACATTTATCATTTCTTTCTATATCTCATCCTATCCACATTATAACACTTTTAAAGAATTATATATTCTCTCTCTCTCTCTCTCTCTCTGTCAGTATTTTGGTTTCTATGTAATTTTTCATTTTGAAATGATAGTAGGGAAGCAAAGAAATGTTGCTCCATCCTCAGAAGACATGAGGAGCTGTGTGAGGGACCAACTGGTTGTTACTACTTGTTTACTGCTTCAATGAGTTGTTTCCCAACTGCAAGAGTTTTTTGGTCACTGATATATCTGAACCATGGACGGCAAGTTTTTCTTTTTATTGTGCTATAGTTTTATAGTATGTACTTTTACAAACATGGATTTGATGTTTGTTTGTTGTTTTCTTTGGTAAGCCCTGCCTTCTCTGTCTTATTATAATTCATTAAAATGAGGTGTGTGTGTTACATGCACAAAGCTAAAAACAATCTTTGAACATAGACAACAAGTTAAGGGAACCCTTGACAGCTGAGAGAAAAATAAAAAGTAGAATGAAAGGGGGGAATTAAATCTCTGTGAACACTGCAATTGACTATTCTTAACATTATTACTACACGTATATATCACTATAGGGTGCTGATACAAAATAAAATAAAAAACTATTCTATAGGGTACTGATGGGTTTGGGGGCCACACTGCACGTACTGAACTTGAACATGCCCCACCTCACTCTTTAAAAATCTTTCCAAACGGGTATCAAATCTTTGAAATTCTCCATCAGTTAAATTGGAAACACCGTTGCACTACTTCATATACACAAAAGAGGACCTTTATTGACTTATTAACATTTGCTTGTAATTAGCCAAAATTTGAGGCTAATTCACCTTAGTTGGGTCATTATCAGCATTAGGTGCTAGCTAGTATAAGGTAGATAGAGAAAAGTGAAAAGGACATACGTTGAAATCACAAGCAACAATAATACTATTAACGTTTCAGTGTTCCAGAGGGGCACAAGGAATAATAAGCAGAGTGGATCAGTGGATCACGGCGATCACGTTAGCTAGTTGTCATCACCACAACCAATGTTGGTTTATGGTGTACTTTTATGTGTGTGTGGCACATAAAGTGAGAGAATTACTTTTGCATAGAGAGGAAATCAAGTTAAAGATTATTCAAAGTTGCATAATTACTTCAAAAGAAGGAAGGAATGTATCTTTTTTCAAAATGTACACAACTTTTGTATTTTAAAGAATCAGCAGTCACTTGTACCTATGTGAAATTGTGAATTGAAGTGAGAATTGAAGAAGAAATTAGAACTCATGTGGGTGCAGTACGTTTGAGGTCAATGGAAGTGTGTGCGTGGCCCTTGTGTGTTTCTTTCTTTTCTATTTGTTTTGTTTGGATCAATGCAGCACAGAGAAGCATAAAGGTATGAGAGATTATGTAGAAAATAATAATAAAATGTGAGGATTACACCATCCCATATAACTTGGAAATGATGCTCCCACACACTGCTGCTTCCTAATACACATACAAAAGCTTATTCGAATATTCATCTGGATTTCGCAACACACCAAACAAATAACACACTTTTCCCTAAACTGCGTAAATATAAGGACTTCATATGCAATCCCATTCAATACATAAACCATCTTAGATTCTCTTCTGTTTAGTACTTTAACATATCAATGGAAATTAACTATGTTTGCACATCAGTTTCGCACAGTTGTCTCCACAAATTAACGACAGATAAAAAGATAAGAGAGAAAAGTGTGGGATAAGATAAGAGACATGATTCAGAGAAATAAAGAAAAAAAAATGACTTTGTTGGCTTTTATATAATTTATCCTTTATAATTTGAAATTCAGATTGGAAAAAAATTAATTTAACGTGGTTTGATACCTTAAGTCCTACATCCACAAATACTCAACAAAATATTTTATTACTCAACATGCACTTATCGCCTAAACTCTCGTACAACTTTTATAAAGATAAAATTGCAAACTTTCTTATGATACATTATGTCTCATATACACATACGAGATTTATTGAGTTGAGGTGACAACACTCAAATTAACTCTTCATTCTTATATTAGTTCTGTACTTTTTTCTTCTTCATATGAGAAACTTATGCGAATATCCACTTGAGAAAAAAAATTGAGTTATTGTAAGAATACTCAAGTTAACTCGTCATTTTTATAATAGTTTTATGTATTTTCCTTCTTCATATCACTAACCTCTCTCCATAAACTTTTTTGAACATTATCTCTTTCCTCTTAATAGATTTTAAACATTTTAGTAACATGAATTGATTGATCTAGACATAATCAACTTGTTATTGATAGAGTTGTTTAGTTCAAATTATTCAAAAATATATGAAAATAATTAATTCAAAAGTGTATTTTGCTTTCCATCTCATTTAAATCAATTTGTGAGTACTCGTCCATTGGTGTTTTATATACATTCATTTAAATCAATTTGTGAGTACTCGTCCATTGGTGTTTTATATACATTGATTTGATGTGTTTTTTTTTTCACATGTTGTTCGAAAATGGTCTAGGTTTAAGTGTGGTATGAAGTTCGGATACTCCTCTTGAATGGCGTGTCGTATCGGACACCGACACTCGTATGACACCTATAGGACACGTATCCGTGAAGTGTCCAATTCAAAAAGTATTTGTTAGATTTCTAACAATTCTAGTACGGTTCTAACACAATTTAAAAAAAAATACATTAATTTTCTAAAAATTCAAACTTTATTGTATAAATTGTTATCATGATTATAAAAGTAAGAAACAAATCTTTGTGAACTAGTCATAAAAAACATCTTTATGCTCGAACAAATAATCTGAAATATACTTGTGCACATAAATCTTTATTGTCAATTTATATAATTCATAATATATATATATATATATATATATATATAT
>Ga0123341_1004500_pt1 | contig 12241 bp, 3 predicted proteins | sample Turbeapinknodule_FD_89959 | JGI IMG/M metagenome (GOLD analysis project Ga0123341, IMG submission 89959) | Root nodule microbial communities of legume samples collected from Mexico - Turtle bean Mexico pink nodule | ecosystem: Host-associated > Plants > Roots > Nodule | place: Mexico: Nepantla... | reverse complement strand
TATTAATACTATAGTTGTAGGTGAAGTTATTTTAATTTATTTTTAGTAATGAGGAGCATGCCCTACCTTCCAAATCTTGACCGTGTAACTTGGCGTTTCACTTCATTTACTTTTGGAATCATTCATTGCTCTCTTCTCTCCAGATTTCATTGCTTCACCTAAAATATTTATTGTCAATTTCAGGTAACAAAATCTATTGTTTCTTCATTTATTAAATACAACACAATACCAACATGCCTTTTTCTTCAACTTTTTTTTAATTTTTTTTTATGTGCTTTTATAATCCTAATCTATGATTAATGTCTTAATACATATATAAAAAAGGAAATTTTACTTTATTACACACGAAACACACATCATGCTAATAACAGAATTTGTGTTAATGATATCATGTCAGACTTCGTGTCTGCAGACAAAAGGGTTGCACGTGAAGTTTTGAATTTTATATATAAAATTAAATAATATAAAAAATATTAAAATAATAATATTAAGAGTTATATACTTCATTCAGAAGCCTCTGTGTTTTGTTGTTACATTATTACATGAATCTATTTTAAATTTTCTGTTGATGAAGCACCAAACATCTCCATTTTATTACTTAAAATTGAAATTGAAATGTAATTATGATACAAATGAGTCCAAGAAGGTTAAAACTAGAAGAAACTCCAAAGAGCAGACAAAAGTACTTGTTTGAGATTCAGAGCACATCACATTCTGGCAACCTAAAACGAACTGACACTGCCAAATGGGCCTCTTGAATGAACCACTCTTCACAGATTCCCTCAATTAATGCATTAAACAATTCAAAAAAACAAGATTATACAGCTAAATGCAACAACATTAATCAGTAATCAGTAATCAGTGTGAAGATATTATATATTTCACATCAAATCAAGTTCTGTACTCTCTTTTCATATCCAATATCCACCACAAGCTAAAGCTAATGTAACTCATTAAACTAACAACTCAACGAGTCTTTTTATAGTCAATAAAATCAACTATGTATCAGACCCAACCAAAATACATAAAACTCAGAAAATATATATATTCATGGCATGTACAACTTGTTGCCACACTTGCATCTCCATGCCTCCGGGTAGTACTCGGCGGTCACCGGCGTTCCCGGCGGCACAGGCACATGAACCGGTTTGCATGGTGTACATTTGCCACACTTCGAGGTGCACCGCGGCGGCGATGACCCAGGCCCACCTAGAAGCCTTCTGGGCCAGCCCATCGATAAGACATCTCTTTTACCTCCTGACACCACTTTATTTTCCTGCCCAACATGCATAATAATTAAGTAATTAACCAATTCTCAATAATTATAGTAATTGTCGCCTTTCTTTTCATTGAACAAAAGCAATGCGAATTAATAAGTAAAACTGATTAAAAAAATTGCAAACATTAATTTGAATTAGAAACAATAATGTGAAGATTTGTTTTGGGAAATTGAAAATATTTTGGAAGAGTGAAATGTAATTAAAAATGATAGTTATGTATTAATTTGTGGTTGTGATAATATGGGGCCACATCCAAGTGAGGAAAATATGTACAAGAGAGGCTGACATGCACCATCATGACCATGATTCGGCTATAATACAACTGTGGTTGCGTTTTTGCGGTGAAAGCGCTGAGCATTGTACACTGTACGCGCACGTTACCCGGACTCACGTATGTGGCTAAGAGTAAACAAACACTACACCTAATTTCCCTGCCTCGCTCTAATGTGCGCGGGTGGTGTTGCGCCCAACATTATTCAATAATATATGGGTCAGAACAGGAGTATTCAGCAACAGCCGCAAAAACATTTCCTGCGTTTCACCGCTTGATGAAGCAGATTGCACAGTGACTATATCTAAACGTGCGTTTTCCAAGAGCCGTTGGATTTTCATCGAACGGTCGCGATGGACGAGAGGTGAATCGGTTGAGCGCAGGGGATTTTATCCGGCGCAACGACGACGGAAGCAGTGGGGAGGCAGATGGTACCACCACCACGTGTGTTTCGTAATCACGGTGGAGTCCATGCATCTGACGGCTCACATTGGAGTGGGTCCCACGAAACCCCTGCACCTATTTTGGCGCATTTTAGCTACTATCAGTTTTTTCCAGCAGTGTCTCTCTGTAATTTTGGAGACTGTCACCATCGAAACCTTGTTCAAGTTAGTTGCAGATCACACTCTCCCACATCCGCAACCACAACCATCTCCTCACTCCAAAAATCACATCCCTTTTCAATTATCACTAAATTAATTGCAGATTCTTGTCCACAATTTTCTCTTTCCATCTCCAAATACTCTCTCTAATGCAGTTTCTTTTACACAAACTAAAAAATGTCACTTATGATGAATGCATTACTCTTTTTAACTACAGATAAAATAGTAATAATCAGATTAAGATTCTGAGAACAAATGACCTAGGAAAAGGTTAATTAATTAATTGATTAGATGATGGGGGTAATGTTAATGAGATGATACATATGCAATAAGAGAAGGTAAGTTAAAGTATGTGTATAGAGAAAGAATGTATAGGACCAGTCTATACCTGAAAATCTGTATGAGCTTTGGTGAAGGTGGGACACTTAGTATCTGCAGTGGAGAAAGGACGAATTGGAAGAAGATGTTATAAATTTATGATGACACACGGGGTTAGATAGAATTAGAGAGGTGAAAAATTTATAGTGGAAATGTCAGAGTAATTAATAAGTGTGGAAGAATTGCATACCTAAACATGGAATGGTGGAGGCAGTGGTAATTCTACTGCTGAAGATCAGTGTGCAAATTGAGAGCAGAAAAAAGAAGGAGACACTAGAGAGATGGGTTGTGTTCACAAGGGAAGCGGTTTTTCTCTTCCTCTCCATCAACAAGAACAAAATTCCTTCACTACAACACCAACACTCGGATGGTTGCAGATATATGACACAGACAAGCTATCTCACGCTCACACTCTCACTCTCACTCTCACTCTCACTCACACTCACTCTGTGACCCTACCAAGAGTAGTGTTTGAAGCTACGAGCAAATAGTAGGGTTTGCAACCCAAGGCTTGCACGTTCCATGCAAATAAGAGCTAAACAAATACCTAACACTTAGCCCATTTGTCTCAAATGGACAAAGTCACAATCTTTTGTGCTTTTCAACTCTCTCACACCACTTTTATTTTGTCTCAGTGAGAGCAGTGTGAAATAAAGGTGCAGGGAGGTAGAGAGAGTGGAAAAATTGGAAGGAGTGTGGTAGTCGTACGGCTTATCTGATGAGGTGTGTGTTGTGGCAGAGAGGTGTATGTGTGTGTGTATGAGTGAGTGTGTGTGAGTGTGTGCACAGTACTTATTAGAGAGGTTAAAAAGAAAGGAGGAAAAACAAAGGTGAATCTATGCAGATCATCACTTCCTAAGCTTTACCATGTTTAGGTCTCGGATTCTCTTGCAGGCTTTCTCCACTGTCTTTCAACGATTCCCAAACCCAGAAAAGCTAAAGCAACACCAACTCTTCACTCTGATATATGCCTCCTGCTCTCACCCTCCCTCTGTTTTCCTCTGCCTTTTTCTCCTTCTGTATATAGTTTTTCTCCTCTAAACAGAAACTTGGCCAACCCTCTTCAATTTTAACCAGCTTCGGTTTTTAACTGCTCTTTTCTACCGTCATTTCATTAACACTTCTCCTTTTTTCACATGTAATGTCAAGATGCCATAAATAATTGGGACTGCACTTTGGTATTTGGATACATGATAACCACTAATCCCTTTCTTAAAAGGACACAGATTATCTCTAACCATGCTGTCTTTATTTTCTATTCTCTAGTACTGACCAAGCATTTTGCATGGTTCTCTGATTTCTGAGACATTATTAAATGGTTTTAGACTATTATGATTATGCATTAAAATAAGATTATGAATAAAACAGATTCTTTATTATCATTGAATGAGAGGCATATAATTGTGGGAGGGACTTGGAGAAAAAGTTTTAGTTAGGACTTAAATAATTGGTTGAAAGGGTGAAGAATTTTATATTTAAACTGCAGCAAGCTTCAATTTTCAACCCCCGTTGAGATATGGAAAGGTTTTGGAATATCTTGGTACTTGCATTAAAGATTCATTATGTACTTAATAATTCACATAAATACAATATTTTGGTTCACCATGGTTCCACTTGGACTTTTTGGGAATGGAAAAAAGTACAAGATGTTGAAAATGTCCTGCATATCTGGTTGTATTAATATGCTCTAGCAGCTAGGTACCTTAGAGTGTGGGCCAGTTCTCACACGGAGGAACCACCCATGTATTTACAAGAGTAGCCTCTGGTGATGCACGTGTGAGCATGATGGGTTGTTGTTAGGAAGTGTGACCTGAGGAACACTGAAGCCATAGTTAAAGAAAAAGGGATGTGATGGGCTTTGGTCAAAAGGACTGTGTTAAAAAGTCCATCAATTTGCTGAGATTCCAAAAGCAAAAGGGTGTAGACAAATATTGTGTAAGAAAAATGGTGTATTCTTTGACAGGGAATAGCTAGATAGATACATCTATGTATTCTCTTCTACATGGCCTTGTTCACTCCACATTAATGCAAATCAAACTTCCATTGCTGCAATAGCCTCTTCAATTTCGACTGCATAGTACCAATAATTGGACTCATGTTTTCAAACTTTCTTTTTACAAGTTTCAACCGGATTTCATGGGATGTCCATTTTGGATTGGATTTCCTACACTGTATAAATCTTATCCTTCTTCATTTGTCATTTCCTTTTATTTTACTCCCCCAATTTCCTCACTCTTTTTCACTCATCATTTTCTTAACCTTTCACAGTTTCGATTATTCTAGTTTCACCGCTAAATTTATGGCAACTAGGGTAGATAAAGAGACAAACTTGAAATTTGAAAATTAAGAGTGTGTCCACAACTTCAATAAAGAGCCATAATATTGTGATTAGTGTTTGTACGAATCAGAACTTGTAGACGCCTCACAGTGGTCCATAAAACTGTTTCAAAACCTGCACTGCTTGAAATTGGGTAAAATGTGAAATTACATATAACCCTAAACTCTTTCTTTTTAAACTGCTTAACTGGTGCATGTGCACAAGAAATATGTTTTATGACATTATGGAAAGTATTTCATGCATTGATTCATTAAATACTATTTTGTAGCTATGAAAGGTTAAAAGAGTAACTACAAGAAAATCATTAAATAAATAATCAATTTTTAAAAACTAAAATAATTAGTTGTAATAATAATTAAATTAGAGACTATTTTAGAAACTAAAAAAAATTGGTTTTTAAATTAGTTTCTATTATTGTTAAATAGTTTTTAAATTGTTATCTAATTAGCTATTAAGGTTTTAACTACCAATTATTTAGTTTTTAAATTTGGTAGCAAAAATCTTGGTTGTTAATTAGATACCAATTTAGAAACCATTTAACAATAATATAAACTAATTTAGAAGTCAAAATTTTTTTTAGTTCTTAAAATAGTCTCTAATTTAGTCCCTATAACAACTAATTATTATTTTTTCTAAAATTAATTTTTATTTCATAATTTTCTTGTAGTGAGTATAATAAAAAGTAAATGAGGATTTTTGTACTTAGATTTCTAAGCAAGTGTGGGACCTCCTAATTGTAAAGAAAAGATTAAAAGGATATAAATTAAAGATATATAATCAATTTAATAAATAGAAGATGATTTTATTGGTTATAAAAATGTAAAATACCATCATTTGAAATTTTTAGTTTTAAAAATATTTAAAAAAAAATCATTTATAGAAGATTGTCTTAATGATAGAAATTAATAAATGTAAAATTCACTTTTAATTAAATTTGATTTAATATGGAAGTGAATATTTAGATACGAAGAAAACACACAATAATAATGACATGAAAAATGGGTTCACATATTAGAGTTTTCTACTCTAAAAAGATGAGAATACAATTTTTGGATTATCACTTTATAATATCTAAAATGAAAAGTATATAATTACTTATTTGATTAGTTAAATTATTTAATTGAGCTTAAATAATAAAAGATAAATAACCCTAAGTCACACATTATATAAATAGAGGTTAAATATTCTTTCAATTAAAAAAACTCTAAAAAAAACACGTGAAGAGTTCAGATATGTTGCGTCATCATTCAAAGGTAAGAGGGAATTAAGGAATGTCTTCTTGTAGGGATACTTGTAAAAATTATAGGTAGAGAAAAAACACTTCATTAGGAATATATCATATGTGCTTTAAGGCAGTACCCAAAACAACTGTTCATACATGAATTAATTTTGATTTGATTATTAATTTATTATGTAAATCGGGCATGTTTGGATTTTGAGGTTGTAATTAATAAATTTGGATTCAATTTTTTGTGTGAAGCGTAATATTCAAGATATTGGATCCACTTATATTTTGAGAGTCAATCTTTATCACTACAAGAAAATCATAAAATAGGAACTAAAATAATTAGTTGCAATACTAACTAAATTAGAGACCAATTAAAAAAGTTATGTTTGGATAATTAGCTTATTCAAACTTTGAGCCATTAACTCCTTGGAACATTGTTGCCGGACATGGTTTCCCATTAGTCAAAAAGTATATTTTGATATTTAATGTCTCATGTAAGCAAATTTTTTGATATTTTGATATTTAATGACGCCGGACATGATCCATACACGATTATCCAATTTTTTGTTCCTTACAACTAACACTCTTAGACATTTATGTATCAAATTAATTTTTAACATTACATAACTTACTACCCAATATATAAACAATAAAATTTTTTTAAAAAAATATATATGACGTGGCAAAGACTTCAGTATGACATGACAGAAGTCGTGCCAAGTATAACATAGCAAAGTCGTGTCAAATTGGAACGATTTGTGCATATGAAGTCGTGTCGAATTGACACGACTTGCCTAAATTTGTAATTTTTTTTAAACGGACCCCATTTTGGTAAAAGGCAAAAAAAATAACCTCATCATGGTCAAAAACCCAAAAAAATTACTAATAATATGAAAACTAAATAGAATTGGTCAAACTGATAAGTCAAATGATTGCGGTTGATAAAGTTTAACCTTAAAGAAATATAAATGTATATATACATTTTGAATTCGAAAATACAGTTTACATATATATATATTATGTTAAATTTCTAAAAATATTTAATACCCAAAAACTCAAATCTCACTTTAAAACTAAGAACTCATAATATTGAAAGTAATTTTTTTATAAGCACGATGAATTTTAGTATAAGATAGGATAGAGTAATAGCATAAGATATGTGCACTAGAACCAAAATATAACTTTTATCTTGAATGTGGAAAGTGGACTTGAGTTTTCATTACGACATATATTTTTCCTTTTATGAATAACATGGTAGAATTATCTTATGAACATGTTGCTATAAGTGTGCTTCTTGCAAGTTCCATATATAAGGTAAAGTGCAAATTAATTTTGATGATTGGCTACATATTTTTCTTAAAGGACATAAATATCACTACATTGAAAATTTCTATAAAACGCAAGATCATAATCAGGGTTTTCCTCTCACACCAATGTCCTAATTAACTTAATTATGATTTAGGTTTTTTGTGTTGTGAAAACAGTAATTCAAATAGTTGTGGTCTACAAAGTTAGTGGCTATATACACGCATTCGTGCATGATGATAATGACAATTGCATAAACATGTGTGCAATTATTAGAAACAACCATCGTGGATCAAGATAACGATCGATAAGTAGTTGTTATAGTGGATGTTGATTTCGATATGATATTACGACTGATTGTAGTTGTGTTGACCAAAATTTATAACCATACAAAAGTTTTGGTTCAGAATGGCTCCTTCTTTATCCCGTTATATGTAAATCAAATTATTATTCTTTCCTTAGACATAGTAGATCAAGATGCAAACGGGGGGTTTAAAATTTTTGCAAAATTTTGTGTAATGTATTAGGTCATCGTATCGTTAATATAATTTCACATCGTTTAGAGTTAAAATCAGTAATAATTTATATATTTATTCTTCATTGAGATACCTTTTAAGGATAAAATTGTGACGGAACATTAACCTCTAAAACAAATAATATATCGGATTAATAGATTTTTTTTATATTTTGTATAGGGGTTGACGTATATCTGAAATACTCCTATTTATTATTTTCACTCTTAACCGATAGAAACAAAACAAGACAAACTAATTAATTATTAACCCATAAAAAGTTGTATTTTGTTCTTACAAAGTCGGGTTCCTCTTAGAGTGACTCCTTCCGTCTTCGTTTTCGTCTTCTCATACTCTCGCCTTCTAGGTTTAGTGATTTCCGATATGTACTTCCCTTCTTCGGGGTGGGGTACCTGCGAAGATGATCTGACGCTCAAGTTAGTCCGAATATAACATGCAAATGAATTAAGAGTAAAAAGATTATCTTTAACGCTGAGTCACCTATGGTATTTATAAATTTGGATGAGCCTAAGCTATTATGGGTCTGCTCTTGGATTCAGACGATGATCCAATTGTGCCTTAATCATATAATTAAATATAATTAAATTTAAAGTGAGCAGTTAGAAGCATTTACCTAATGTTAAAAAAAAGTAGCATGAAAGCATAGCAATAGAATGAATGAATACGTAGAGAAAAGACAATATATACATAGTCGAGGTTGTATGTTGTTGATTGTATGAGGCATGTGTAAAGATGAATGAAACGGGAGAGTGATATGGTTTGTGAGTTAGTTGTTTGGGTGGTGTTGTTGTGTGATGTTTGGAAGAAGGTGCATAATGCAATGCACATGAATGAATGTTAATTTCTCTCTCAAGTCATTTGTGAGCCGTTGATAGGAGATATGATTGTCTCAGCAGTTTCCATCAAATTCTATATTCTTTTGAAACTGAAAATTGATGCTTGTCCCACCACACCTACACCTTTCATACTGATATGGGAACACTCAAGCTCAAATCTGCATCTCTCAATTATTCAACTTTTCATAAAGCTGACACTTCCTCTCTTCTTTCTTTGATTTTGACATAAGAATCATTTTCTCTCTCTATCATGTGTCGCCATTTTCCTTAACTCTTTTCATCCCTCTAAATTTTATTTAATATAATCTTCTCTTCTATATACCTAGATTCACTTAAATCAAATTTTATTAATCATTTTTATCTTTAGAACGTCCTCTAGAAGATATGTCACATTTCGTATATAAGATGAAAAGTTTTAATAGCCTTTGTTTGGAAGAGGATGAGAGTAGAAAAGGAAGAAAAGTAGGAAAAAGTAAGTGAATTTTTTTTTATTTAAATATATGTAAAGTGAGTTGAAAGCGACTAGATTCAAGTAGAAAGATGGTAGATGAAATGATTAATGTGATTTAAAAAAAAAGATAATTATATTATTTATTTATTTATCTATATATCTTTGATTTAAAATTATTGAAGGATTAAATTTAAATAAAGATAAATGTTGAGATATGAATGTGAATACTAATAAAAAAAATTTACAACTAATATTATGATTTTAATGATACAATTTAATTGATTTATGAAAATTTCATATGGACCAAAATTTGATATCAATGTATGACTTTCAACATTCCTATGCACGTTGATATAAGGGACACAAAGGTCATTGTCTCAAATAGAGTACCATTTTACCTTAAATCTCTAAGAGATGTGGAGGGGCCAACTTTCACACCCCTTCCACTTTCCATCATCATAAATGAGCCCAAAATCACCCTTCCAATATAAAGAATATCCTACCTTTCTCATCCCACAAATCCACACAAAGAATAAATATACTCTTCTAAACAAAACATTAGTATTTATTAAAAAATCTTTTTAATAATATTTCAACTCAACTAGAAGTATTATCTTTTATGTCTTTCTCATTAGTTTAGACCCAAAAAAATTTATAAACTATTAACATTTTATCAAGGTAAATTTTATAATGAATATTAAGATGTGTACTTAACTCAATCTCATAAAACCAGTTTATAAGGTGAGAATTGTATTCACTTATATACAACTAAATGTCTTAATCTCTAGTCGATGTGAATCTTCAACACTCCTCCTCACGTCGAGACTACCAACTCGTGCGTGGAACTATATATTATGGGGATAACGGATGACTTAATAAGCTCAACAAACACTCATTAGAATATAGTCTAAATGGTTCTGATACCATAATAGTTTTATATATCTTACTTAGAGAAAATGGAGAAAAGAAAATAATATATTTTTATTAAGAATGGTTACTCATCTACATTATTGACTGTTATATTTATGTAACACATAAAAGATAAAAATAAGAGTTACATCGGATAGTTATAACCTATGTAGCACAAACACTGACATGTACACTGATACGACACAGATACGGACACGGAGATACGTAAAATCTCTAAAATGTAGGACACGGGGACATTAATCTATATATTATTAATTATGAATTATATAAATTAACAATAAAGATTTATGTATACAAGTATGTTCCAAATTATTTTTTGGAGCGAAAAGATTTTTTTCATTATTGGTTCACAAGGATTTGTTTCTTATTTTTATAATCATAATAACAATTTATACAATAAAGTTTGAATTTTTAAAAAATTAATGTATTTTTTCTTTTTAAAATTGTGTTAGAATTGTCAGAAATCTAACAAATACTTTTTGAATTGGACATTTCACAGATATGTGTTCTACAGGTGTCATACGCGTGTCGCTATCCGATACGAGTATCGAACACCGACAAGCCATTTAAGAGAAGTGTTTGAGCTTCATAGGTTATAACTGAAAAAATAATTATAATTAATAATTATAAGTAATAAAACAAATTATAACTGATAAAGTAGTTATAAATAATAAAATAATTATAATTGAAAAATAATTAAAACTGAAAATGTAGAATATTATTGATATTTATCCTTTAATAAATTTATTAATATTTCAATTGAAGTATGTTATTTGTCAGTTCATCTTGATCCTCTGTTTACAGTCTATTTATTCTTTCTGCAGTTTATTTTTTGTATAATTATCTGTTAGTGTGGTGTGTGGTAGACCGTCTTTGTTTAAAGAGGTATTCCAGGACCCTACAAATTAAGGGAACCCGAAACAAGTCTTACCAAAAAAAAGTTATACTAGCTAGTCAATTTTCCTATAGTGTTTCGTTGCACATGTGCATAATGCTACAGTCACTGTCCCCACTTAAGAAATAAGTCATAGAATGGTTATACTATATATTTATATACTAAAAAACTGAAGACTGCACAATCATTATTTGGTAACAGAAAAATATTATAAATTATTTATATATATGATCACTTCAAAAGTTTATGCCTATTTTTTAAGAGATATTTATCATTCAAATATAATCTAGCAGTATTAGCAACTATTTCTATGGGGATTATGATTTAACAACAACATTACTACAATCAATTAAGCTTTTGAGAAAAGAAACATTAATCAAGAATATCAATTGATATTTTTTTTCTATATTTCTTTAATTAAAAATAAGGGTTATAATGTCGATTTATTAATTTACATGAATTAATTTATTATATTTATTCAAGTTAATGTGCCATTTAATATAATTAGGTAGTTATTTATTATAAATAAATTAAAGAAATCTTAGTAGCCATTGCTGTTTTTTCATAAGCCAATTTTTTTTTTTTAAAAAAAAGAGTAAGTGAGAGCTTAAAATGCTGACCTGGAAAAAAATTACTAACGTAATAAAACAAAATCAACAGAAATAAAATCAACAGCAACAAAATGCCCCCATGGCAGATCCTAACTCTGTATTTTGCTAAAAAAAATTGACACATTTTTTATTTTCACAAAAGATATTTCAAAATGTAAAAATTATATTATAAAATAAATAAATATAGAGTGATGCTATTTTTGTATAGAATACGGAAAGGAATGTATGTACAATCATGACGTACGTACAATTACTCAACTATGTGATATCAGTGGTCAATTGTGCTCCATCAGCTGCAAAACATTCCAATAATACAACGTTACAAAAACATATTGTATTAAATCTTATTTTTTGTTTAGATAAGAGAATGGAAAGTGACAATTCAAAAGATAAAAAAAAAACAATTTGGCTATTTGATTTTAAAAAAATGAATGAAGAATTTATAAATAATTTAATTAATGTGATAAAATAATTTTTTTAGTTCATATATTTAGAAAATAACCAAAAAGAATTATCATATTAAAACTTATTTGATTAAAATCATTATAAAATGTTAGAAGAAATAAAATTTATAGTGCAGAAG
>Ga0123341_1004498_pt1 | contig 12241 bp, 7 predicted proteins | sample Turbeapinknodule_FD_89959 | JGI IMG/M metagenome (GOLD analysis project Ga0123341, IMG submission 89959) | Root nodule microbial communities of legume samples collected from Mexico - Turtle bean Mexico pink nodule | ecosystem: Host-associated > Plants > Roots > Nodule | place: Mexico: Nepantla... | reverse complement strand
ATATTAGAAGAAAATTAAAAAAATCACCATTATTTTGTTTAAGATGAGATGAAAGAATAATTCATAAAAGAAATATTCTTATAACCAAAGTGATAAATTCATAAAATGCAGTGACACACAGTTGCGAGAGCACAGGTGTGAAAATCAATTTTGGAGCGAAACAGCATTACGTATTGTTGTTGTTGTTGTTGCGTGGCGTGACTGAAGAAACAAAGCAAGGTGTTGTCACTCAGATCTGCTCCATTCCCTCGCCAATCCAATTTGTATTCTAGATTGCTAATTTTGTTCGCACATTTCGTGCCCTAGGCCTCGTCGCCATGGCAGACGAAGACGACGACGAGGTTCTCGGTTGCGCCACCACCGCTTCCGGTCAATCCGCCTCCACCAGCAGCTTGCCACCTCCCGCCGACAACACGCTCCTCAAATTGAACCATCTCGACTTACACGCTGATGATGCTGGATCACAAGCCTCTCTTGCGTCTGTGCTCTCTATTCTCTTCTCTTCTCTTCCTATCGCGCACAATGCTGTTTACTTTCGTGAATTTGATTTCTACTATCTCAAAATTCAATTTCATTCTCATCACAGCGGCAAGAAGAAAAAGAGAGGCCAACGCGCAGTCGGACCTGATAAGAGTGGACGAGGTCTCCGCCAATTTAGCATGAAAGGTAAATTTTCATCTCTTTAATTTTGTTTTCTGGATTGGACCTTTTCTAGTTGCTAACTTTTAGCCTGCGAGTGTTGAATGTGAAATTTGCAATGATAGTGTTTGCAATTGGATTTTTAGATGTTATTTTTGTAGGTCGTGTTGATGATTTTGGTTCTGGTTTGATTCTCATTTATTGTTGCATGTCTGTAGTGTGTGAGAAGGTAGAAAACAGGGGAAGAACAACTTACAATGAGGTTAGGTGGTTACTTTAACTCATTTTTTTTTTTGCCACATTTGAATTGATAGCTCGCTTTAGTTTCTGTGTCATAGAATATAATCTGTGTCCTTCCATTAATTTATTTCTTAAATTTTATTTGATTATTTTAATATTGTAGGTGGCGGATGAGCTTGTTGCTGAATTTTCTGATCCAACCACTAGTGAATTAACCCCTGATCAGGTTTTCTCTCCATCATATAAACAATTTAAATATTATATGCAAGTCATAAATTGAAGATTTAAATGAGTATTGTGGACTTACTTTTGGGGATGAACATTTGTCAGCAACAATATGATGAGAAAAACATCCGTCGAAGGGTCTATGATGCTCTGAACGTTCTCATGGCGATGGACATTATTTCTAAGGATAAAAAGGAAATCCAATGGAAGGGACTTCCTCGTACTAGTGTGAATGATATTGAAGAAATAAAGGTTTGTCCACAGTCTGGAGTTGTTTAGTCTGCTCAATTTGGCTTATGCTTTTCCTGCAGTGATGTTGTGAGCTGTAAATGTACTTGATTCCAACAGACAGAGCGTCTTGGGCTCAGGAATAGAATTGAAAAGAAAACAGCTTATCTGCAGGAGCTCGAGGAGCAAGTAAGTCCTGCCAACTGTAAAAGATTTAACATGGGAATGAATTTGTAGACTTGGTTTTCTCCCTTTGAAATATGGACTAAGATCCTAACAATTTGTTTTTTGTTTAGTTTCTGTTTGCTAATTACTTGCATTGTTATGTCAAGTTCGTAGGCCTTCAGAACCTTATTCAACGAAATGAGCAGTTATATAGCTCAGGAAATCCTCCCAGTGGAGGTGTATCTTTGCCTTTTATTCTGGTACAGGTATATATCATCACCCCATTATCTCTTGTTGTGGTTTCTGGTAGAGAATGCTGCCCAAGTTTACCTTGAATATTATATTTAATGATGAAACCGTTACTCACTGCATCTGTGATAGTAAGTAAACTGGCTCAGAATTATAGACAGCAAAGCTTTTATTAAACAGAAAAGGAGTACAAAATAATTCCCTGGACATTTGAGAGGCCTGGACATTCCCATAACAATACTAATTCCCTCCCTCTCAATTCACACAATAAAATCTCCCCTTTCAACTTATTTTTCTTATTTATAGGCAACATGCCTCATTTTTCTAAATATCTTACTTTCTAACTAACTCTCTTTTCTGCTAACTTACAACTAACTATTGTGGTTAGTTACCTATTAAGCAGCATAATGAATTCGTTAGAAATATTTATCACTTTTCCTGTGGGTGTTCATTTAAATTTGTCAACTGAATGTAAATTCTGTATAAACTATATGGTAGAGGAATATTATCAACTCGTATTGCTAAGTTCACCTAACTCAGTTTGCCTTTATATCTACTGAAGGCTTTTATTGATAAGTTCACCTTACTTAGATCACTAACTTAATAATTTTAATGAAGAATCTGCACACCCTACTGTGATTTGGCTCTTCATGGTATTGCAACTTAATTAATTAATCTCATATTTGTGGTCTTTTAAAACTGCAGACACGTCCTCATGCAACTGTAGAAGTGGAAATATCAGAAGATATGCAGCTTGTTCATTTTGATTTCAATAGGTAAGAAAGCTACTATTGCTTCACTTGGCATTCTTTCCGAACTAGTGCATCCTATTTTCGTCAAACAGTTAAACACCATGGCTAGTAAAAGAATTTTCTGGTAGAGAAGTTGGGAAGTGGTTGTGGTCCCCGTTGAATAGTTTTTGTCCCGTGTTGGGAAATGTATCTGCCACTAACAATTTGTTTTTTCTTCTCTCTGCAGTACTCCTTTTGAGCTGCACGACGACAATTATGTTCTCAAGGCAATGAAATTTTGTGAGAGACCACAGGAAGATAATACGACCCACAATTTTACCGATGGAGGTGAAGGTTCTAGCATGTCAGGCTTGTGCCAACCACAGGCTCCTCCTACAAATCTAAAAGTGTCAAATAGGCCCCCAACATCACCTCCTCTCCCTGGCATATTAAAGGCAAGGGTTAAGCAAGAGCATTAATCTGTAAGTTTATCATATTATGTTGCCTTATGTAAGCATGGTTGTATATTTTGTAGAGAAATTGGCTTCAGTTGGTTGACCGTCATAATAGTTATTCATCAGTACAGCCAAATCATTCTGTAGGTTAGAACTTAGAAGCAGGCCGGTATGTCTTCTTTATTGTTAGCGGTAGACTTTGGCACCCTCTTTGCTCATCATCCATCGTAGACAACCTTAATTTTTTTATTTCCGACATATTTTCACTGTAATTTTCCCGTCTCATAAATTGGTTTGTGACACAGCATAGGATTGAATTTTTAATTTTCTGTTTTATAGTGTACAGTTTTCCTGCTTATTTGGTATCTGGACCAATGCTATTGTTTGTTTTGTAGCATTGTCTGGGCCCTCTTGCTAATTCTAAATAACTTTTGATGGAAATCTTGCGTCTTACGTTTTTCGTATTATTCTTTTAGAAGACGATTAACAGAAAAAATGATTTATTCATATTTAACTGAGTGAGTCTAGAATCATATTCATGCCTGTTAGCTGTGTAGTGGCGGTTTTATTAACAGTAGTTCTAAATTCATCTGCGAAAAATTTAATGGAATGTATTAGTTACTGGGAATGCGAAAGTTTTATCCTGATTATTGAGGAATAATTGATGTCGGTCGTATTGATGCTTCTTGGTGGATAGAAAGGAATTCTTGTGGTTTTACAAGCCCATGTTAAAATGCGTCCATCTCTATCTTGGTAGCCATTGATTATGTGTTTTGTTTCCCATTTACTAGTGTTACTATATATGTAAATGAAAAGTGTCTTGATATGTTTGGATAAACCCCTTTTTGAGGTTATATCATCAGGAAAAAGACATGCAGTGATCAAGGGCAATGGATATTCTTGTATCCATAATGATTATATTCAAATTGTGTTACCAACATTAACTGAGTGAGGCAATTTTAGTGTCAATCACATGAGACGTACAAAACTTGAATATGATTTTATTATGGGAAAAATTTAACATGGTAGAATTGATAAGGTTTACTTAGTGTGTATAGTTTCAATTTTTTGGGGACTGTAATGGATTTGGTAATCATTAAGTATAATATATTTGGTAACCAGACATGTGCTTAGTGTGGGTTTGGATATGTTTTCATCGAAGGAAATCACCTTCAAATTTGTATAATATATTTGCTGAAGGGAAGATATTAAAAACAATTTAAAGCTGGTGGGGACCCGGAAAAAAATTCTCATTTCGAGGAGAAAATAAGACTGAAATTGTGAAAGGTGAGAAGAAAAAATAGGTTACAATGACTTTTCAAAATAATAATTTTATCGTGTCTCAGCACATACTTATGAGAAATATTTAGTGAAAATATAAAATATTTATAGAAAAAGATGACTTGTTATATAAAATCTGGTAGTTCTTTAGGATTTATATTTGAAATAATTTAAACCACTAATAAAATGTTTTTAATGTTCATAAAATGAAAATTTCATTTTAAAATTTTATGCTATTCATGTAATACCGCATGGAATGTTTAAGAATACGATAATTAGTTCTAGTAATATAATAAATACGTATTTTTTCTGTTATTTTTTTTTGTATGTTATCATGCACTACATTTTCTTTTATATAAGAATATAATTTAAAATAAGAATTATCGCTATTTTTTCTAATTGATAGGTAGATAGAAAATACGTATCACTATTTTATACACACACAAAATACATAATGCTATTTTGTTTGGATGGAGTTATCGTTTTAAATGTAATTTGACAATTATGAGTATAATCCAGAGGCATAATTAAGGACAAAAAGGGTTTCTTATTATAATTTATTTAAAGATTACACTTAAATGCTAGTAAATAATTTTCTAACGAACACTTAATCAGTTGATGAGATTATATGTTTCACCAAAAAAAATTGAAAATATTATATCAGTTTTGTAAGCCATTTTAAGTTGATTGACTATAATATGAGATTATATCTCTTAGAAAAGTCTTTTTGACTTTGAATCTTAAAAATACATGTTAAAAAAATTAGAAAAAAAAATTTGGTAATTTTTTCATTGAGACTAAGTTATACTGTGACTACCTAAATTAGTCTTGTACTTTCATGTTTTCTCATGTTGTTCTTCTGTTCTTTGTTGTTGAAATTGGCGAAAAAATGGAGAAAATGTGAAAAATATAGTAGATTATAATTAACATTGTGTCTCTTGCCTTATACTCTTAGATTTTTTCGAATTTCTAATTTATTTTCACAGTTGAATCATCACCAATCAAAGACTTCCCACAAAATGTGAATAAGAATCATCTTTGATCCACCCCTGAATAATCGAAAACATTCACACATTTTTGGCAAAGTAAAAATAATAAAAGAAACTGAAAGTACGTGTTATCATACAAAGAAAGTTACAAATGGTTTCAAAGTTTCCTTATTAAAAACATTGGGATAATAGAACTTCTTAACGACGAATCTTACAACTAGTTTTGAGCTCTTCTGGTGGCTTGTCCCCAGCAAAACCAGCATCAACCCAAGCAGAGTAGCCTCCTCCCATATTCACAATATGTTTAAATCCCTGCGTTTATAGCATCATATGTTTATGTGTTGTTTATAATATTATTTTACCATAACAATCACCACAAAATTAGAGGGATTTTATTCTATAACTTTCACATAGTAAAGCCTTGACGTGTGTCCGTGTTGGACATACGTATCAAACACCGACACTCGTATGACATTAGTAGAAGAAGTATCGGTGAAGTGTCCAATTCAAAATATATTTGTTGGATTTCTGATAATTCTAACACGGGTCTAACACAATCTTAAAAAGAAAAAATACATTAATTTTCTAAAAACTTAAACTTATTGGATAAATTTTTATTATGATTATAAAAATAATGAACAAATCCTTTCAAACCAGTCATGAGAAACATCTTTCTACTACAAATTTTTTTTTGAAACATACTTATGCACATAAATCTTTATTGTCAATTTATATAATTCATAATAATATTACATAGATCATTGTTCCCATATCCAACATTCTAAAAATTATACATATTTCTGTGTTCGTGGCCTTGTCGTAACAAAATCTGTGTTTGTACTACATAGATTAAAATTAATTATAAACTTACCGAATCAAGCAGATCAACGCTGGCTTTGAGTGATCTTCCTCCACTATTGCAAGCCTGAAAATTTTCATCCATCATAACAAATCAGCATTTAGAAGCTTTGGACTTTGTTGTTTTGTATTTAGAGACTTAAAAAGGCTACATGTCTCTTACCACAATTAAATGATCCTCATTCTTGCATATTGCTGTCACCTGCTCAACAAAATCTGGATTTTTCACCCTTCCTGTTCATTTGCAAATAAGAAAAAATGTCAATCAAGAAATGTTAAATTCAATATATATGTTTGCAGAGTGTTAAATTCATATTTTTTGAGAGATAACCACCCCAGATTTTGATACTTTTATACTACCACTTTAAACTCACTTTACCTGCTTCTGTGATGAACATGTAGGGGACATTATAAGCATTCTCAACATGGCTTTTGTTGAATTCCTCAACTGACCTATTTTAGGGGCAAAAGACATAACATTGATTATTCCCAAACAATTCAAAATAGAGAAGGAAACTGCAGAAATTTAAACCTTTTGCTACCTCACATCCAGATAACTATAATCTGATGAATTTAGCAGATTTTTAGCAGCATGGACATCAATGGTTACAACATTTTGATGACTGCAAATAGGGATAAATCAGAACTGTGAGCCATATACTACAAGCATAGAATGAAATGCATAAATCAGAAAGATTTTTTCCCCCATAAATTCTCTTGTTTAAAAAGTGGAGTTCATCATATTTAATGAAAAAATTTCATGTTCCTCTCCATACAAATTCCTACAGCAAAGTTTTTCTAAAGTGATTCATATTCAGAAACACTTACTCCTTGGTGGCATCCATTCCTTTCTCTATTGACAGAGTTCACATCCAATGCCAAACTTGTATGAAGAGTATTTAGCCTGTGAAAACTTAGCTTTGCTATGGCAAGTGGTGACACTAAGTTGACCTTTTGATTGATATACTTTTTTTCGTTTACAAGTATTGTCAATTGTACATTGACATATTCACGAGCATGTGGCGTGCAAGCCATGTATGCAAATATTATAGAAAAATGGCAACAAGCTCATAGTTTCCATTTTTTTTACTATGCTCTCACTAATTGTGCTATAGTATTTGATCCCACCACCATTGAAGCAAAATAGCAGTTGACTTAAGTTTTTTCTGTTTAGGTTATGCCGAACATGCATCATGCACATGATGAAGAAATACAATATATATTTCAGTTAAAAAAGATAGGTTTTATTCAACTTGAATGTATCATTCTAGATGGTTTTCCTTATTAAAGGATAAGGTATTTTATTAATCATAGCCAATTATATAAGATGAAAATTACTTTTATAGACACTATCTTAAAAACTATACCAAAAAATATTTTTAATTTATTAATAATGCAAATCTTTATCCTATCAATATACACCTATTAAATTCCTTATTAAACCACATATCCACTCTCATTATTTAATTTTCTGAGGTTAATTCTCCCTAGTTCAATTGTGATCTATATCCAACATTTATTTTAAAATCCTAAACTACCATTGTCAACTTTTCTGGATTTCTACAACTGGAATGAGAAAAAAACTTATGAATCTTAGCATTTCGAAGAAGACATTTTTGTATGTCCAAATAAGACTGCGGGTGGTTATATCCGAAAGGTACATCTCACTTTCGGACTTGCATATATGAAAACTGTCTTATTTGTGTAATGGAAATGAATATCCGAAAGATTAAGGGCAAAATAGATATTTCCTATACAGGTGTTGGGTGCATATCACAATTAATCTGGTGCAGGAAGAATTAACCATTTTATGATATATGCAGTAATCGAAGTAAATAGTGTATGGATGATTATGATGGCTTTTCTTTCCGCAGCCTTACAATTTCTTGGTGCACCCCACTTTTTTCAAAATGACCATTTTATTCAAGTCAATAAAAAAAAATTATAGTGTATTTTGGATTATACAATCTAAAATAAAATAAAAAGATCACAAATATTAACTTTCAAAGGCTGTGATCTGGAAAGTCTATAGATTTTACATTCTGGAATTAAAAAAAAAAAATCAACAGAATAAGGGTATTTTTGTCTTTTAAAAAGTATGGGGTGCAGGAGAAAACCATGGAGGTGCATAAAGAAATTTACCCTGGTTCATTTAATGGGCCAATAGATCACGGGCCAGCCCATTTCAATAGTGAGAATAGGCCCGACGATTTCATGAACCTTCTGTGATTAGCTTGTGTCGTTTTGCGCACGGAGGGTGTGGGTTTCAATTCAGAAAGAACATAGAATACGATTTAGCGATTCCTTCATTTCCCGTGCGATTCATTGATCTGATAATCGAGTTGTGTGATCGAATTTAGTGTTTGGGAGATGGCGTCGAGTGTTTTGAGGAACCTCATGAAATTTTCGTCATCGACGAACACGAGCACGAGAAGTTTCAGCCTCGTAGCCTCTCAAATCAGCAACCACACCGCCAAGTGGATGCAGGTACGTTCATCCATCGCAACCAGATATCATTTTATGTCGTTGCAAATCGCCTCACGCTTATTGCTCGCATCAATTTAGCTTAACAAAGCATCTTGTGTTTCATCAAACCAAAGTCTGGAATCAATTTAGGGTTATTACATAATTTGTTAGCTGCTATTTATTGGATTCTAGCTACATATTTGTTTGATAGAATTTTTGAAATGTCTACGGTCACCGTCATTTGCCAGGATTATTCATGTTTAGCCGTTGGTGGTGGTGGTTTCCTATGCATTTTCATTGTTGTTTTAGGTTTGCTCTGGTATTTGCTGGTATATGAAAAATTTGTGGATATGTGCAATTTAGTTCCATTTGAAATAGCCTCTCTGTGCTGTGTTTACGTTTATCTTACAACTTGATAGAATAGAATTAGAGGTATAAAGAAACATTAGGGATGGTTCAATCACAGATCATGTGTGCACCTGGAGGGGGGTGGATGTGATAAAGGAATGTAGTAAATTGCTTTGGATGGAAAAATCTTCTAAGAGGCTTGTTAAGTAGATTGTGCAGATGAAATCTGCATTCTGAGGGAGGAAAAAAACTTGAAGCAGCAGAAAGTGGGAAAGGAATCTACAGCGCTGACTGGGAAATTTTAGGTTTTCTTGTATGGGGAATGGTTACTCACCCTTCAGATTTATCCCTAAGGGTGGGCATGATGCAGTTTTGAAGAAAAAATAGAACCAATTTGAAAATGTCGGGAAAAACAATTGGGTTCAGTAATTCAGCTAGAAGACGAACAATTCCAGTTTATTTTGTTTTGGTTATCCATGTTTTGTTTGGTTCAACCTATAAAACTTGATACTATCACTTTTAGGAGTAGGCAACAATAGATTGAACGACAATTATAATGCAGCAAAGCTCAATAAAAATGCTGAAAATACCGGCCATTTTGCTTTATAACAATCACAATACGGTTGATGGGTTTCTTGTAATACTAAATGGATGAGTAGGAATGTAGGGTTGATTAGTTGGAATGGAAGGCAATGACGTGAATGCAGTACGACTCAAGAACTTGATGATAGTAAATGACAACCCCCAGCTTGATCGAACAAAATGCAAGGTTCAGTTTACAATGGAAATTTTGAACAGTTGATCAGCAATATAGGCAACTTCTAATGATTGAACGTGGTGATAGTGTCAAGCAATTTTACCACGTGACTGTGGATTCAAATCAAACAGTTTAATGTCGCGGTGGTAGAGCTTTGAGGGTGAACAAAGAGTTAAGCATTTGTTCCATTCAATGATATACTACGACCCAGATTTTATGCACTGATATACTGAGTAGAGAAACTTCTAAGAACGAGATAAAGAGAGGTGTTAAAAAATTGGATTCTACATCTCTGAAGATATTTCTACCTGGTTGAATTTTGGTCTACTTTAGATAATTAAATTGAATTGTTTCATTGCTAACGAACTTAATTGAAATTGGTTTGTTGGATATTTTTCTATTCTGCTTCTATATGGATCAGTTTAACAATTTGATTTGGTTTATGTTTATTTTCTTGCCTGCCCCAATCTATACCTATTCAGATGCCTTAGTTTGTTTTGTGGTTTTATCCACTTCTATAATGCCAACGCCGACAACACTCAAGTTTTTTTGAGAAAAAAAATAAAATTCGTGTCTTCTTAAAATTTACAAAAATCTCTTATAAGGAGACAGGATATAATGTTTTTCTAACAATTAAGGAGGACTAATATAATGTATATAAGAGGTGTCAGTGTAATATTTTTCAAATAATTAAAGGACTAATGCAGTGATAGGGAAAATTGGAAGGTTGTGCAATTCACAAATGGACGGGAAGTTTTGATGTTATTTACTCTGATCTAAAATTAAGAGGACAGTGGCTAACTGGCTACAGTCAGTTAATAGCACTACCTCCTTTTCAGTGGCTCCAACTTTATGTATGCTTCTTTATTAGCAAGCTTAGCTTATAGGAGTTGGTCTCGCGGACTGAAATCTTGAGGAATTACTGCTTATAGAATTGTGCTCAGGAAGATGTGAAACTTACTTTAGTTTCTACTGTTGTAATAGGACACAAGCAAGAAATCTCCAATGGAGCTTATTAATGAAGTTCCTCCAATTAAGGTTGATGGCAGGATAGTGGCCTGCGAAGGAGGTATGGCTTTATCTTCAAAATTCTCTTCTCTTAGAACATGCACAAGACTTGGCGAAGATACAAAGCTTGTATAGTTTCTGGTGATAGATTGTTATAGGAGAGTATAACTAATTTGGATATTGCTGTGGTGGTTTCAGATACGAATCCTGCCCTTGGACACCCGATTGAATTCATATGCCTTGACTTGGCGGAGCCAGCGGTTTGCAAATATTGTGGCCTACGTTATGTTCAAGATCATCACCATTAAGATTGCTTTATACATGTATTCTGTTGAAAATTATGTTTTTGGTTGCAATGTTTCTGACTAAATCATGGCGTAACAAATATACTTCTTTGTTACAATTTGCTAAATAAGATGTTCATGTACTATCTATTTTGTTGGGTTACGTTGTTAAGTGCAGTACGTAATCGTGAGACTCGAGGTACAGCTTCTATCTTATTTAATTCCTAATGGGTATTTCTTCCTGCACCCTTACAATTTTTTCTTCCTGCACCCCTATATTTTTTTCTTCTTGCACATCTTTGATAATTTTGGGTGATTTTGGAATAGGAATTCCGTAAGTAACAGGTTTTTCCAGAAAATGGGTTATATATTGATTTTTAATTTTTGATTTTTTAAATAAATTAAAATTTTAAGTAAAGAAAGAGGGTTATATATTGTAACAAAATTGTCAAATGTATATTTTTCTAAATGAAAAGTAATACGATTGAAACTAGTTTATAATAATATAATAATATTTTTAAATTAAAAAAATAAAACGAAAATAAATAAAATATTAATTTATTATGGTGTAAAAAGTTTTCACTAATAAAGGTGTTAATATATGAGCATCCAAAGAATATTAAACGTGGTATCAAACCCTGGATTAGTTGCTACATTTAGTGGTGTGAACATTGAATAGTGATGATGAAACACTGCAAAATTGAAATTCCAAATTCTTACCATCAATTAGGGAAATCAATAAATAACAGCATCCATTTATTTATCACTACCAACTACTGAATTCCATGGGAACACAAATTCTGAATTAGAAAGTATGGGACCACAACTTTGTAGAACCATGAAAACATACTTTTGGATGCAGTTTCAATCTCTGAAGAGAATATGCATCCTTTGATTACACATTGAGGAAGAACAGCAAAGCAAAGGAAGAAGAAATTAAGGAAAAGAATGGGAAAAGAGTGGTAGCTAGGTCCTCTGAATAATGCTCCCCACCTTTGCTCTCAGTTCTTTTCTTAATATCTTTCCAGTGGAAGACTTTGGAATCTCGTCAACAAAATACACTTTGTGCAGTCTCTTGTAAAACACCACCTATGATCACATCAAACACATCGTCTCATTCTCTTAATTCTAAATATTTTATAATTAATCTTACTAATTCTACCTGTTTAGCTATAAAATCCTTTACAGCATCTTCTGTAAGATCAAAGCTCACGACAAAAGCGACCGGAACTTCACCGGCGGCATCGTCATTCTGCCTGTAACGTTATTTTGGAGGGATTGTTCCAATAACAACATTGCATTATTAGTTTATATATCT
>Ga0123341_1004496_pt1 | contig 12242 bp, 10 predicted proteins | sample Turbeapinknodule_FD_89959 | JGI IMG/M metagenome (GOLD analysis project Ga0123341, IMG submission 89959) | Root nodule microbial communities of legume samples collected from Mexico - Turtle bean Mexico pink nodule | ecosystem: Host-associated > Plants > Roots > Nodule | place: Mexico: Nepantla... | reverse complement strand
TCAAATAACAACAATCATTTGTCATCACATGAAAAAAAATATTATTAAAAAAAAATAAAAAATAAAATACAAAAATATGGGGAGAGTAGACCAAAACCCATATGTTAATAAAAATGATACTATACCTATTAATAAAAAAATTTAAAAACAAAATAGATGAAAGCCTATTATACCAATGAAAGGATTTTCAACTTTTATATTAAGAAACCTATAACTTTTTCTTCTACTAAGCATTCCTAGCATTAACAAGTCACCTTTTTTCTTTTTAATATAATTTTATTAACTTGATTTTAATTTATTTTTCCATATTTATATGCTTTAATTTTTATTATATATAGAGGTATCCAAATTCTCTTAATACAAAATAACGTGATACTTTAAAATATTTAACATATCAATAATACACGTCACCTGTTGCTTATTGTACCGGTATGGGCGATATCGATCCCTGGTCTCTCGAATCGAGACTCACCTGGCTGCCTGAGACATGATCTATTTGGCAGATACCTTAGAGACTTGGCCGAGACGACCGAGACCAGGGGAACTTGACCGACGACCGACTCATATTACTGCTAATGCCCAAATCAAGGTCACTGAAGTTAATTCGTCATTAAGAATTAGGTAATACAACCCTAAGTATGTCCACTCCGATGAACAGACCCAACAAGGTAGACCCATTAGAATAATATAAATAGCACACATCCCAAAACGTCATTTATTACTGTTCACCTACCAGAGAACTGATCACCCGCTTTACTGACTTGAGCGTCGGAGTGCCTTCGCAGGTACCCACCATCCGGTGTTCACCCGAGACCGAGTGCCGAAGGAGAAGCAGGAGGACGAGAAGAACCTTAGTTCATCACCCAACAATCTGACCGACCGAGAGAAGGAGAAAAAGACTTCCATAGTTCTATAGGTCCATCTCCCTAGTAGGAACACTTATTAAATTAAAATACTTTTAAAAATAATAGAAGATGTTTTAAATTGATTTTATGAAAAATGACTAATTTTTAAATTTTGATTCTTTAAAAAAATCTTTAAAGAGTGTTTTATTTTATAAAAATAATCCAAAAGACTGTTGTGGGGAATCGTCAACGTTTGTGCTGGACCTACCATCGAGTATTTTATTCTCGGTCCGCTTCGATGGCCGAATATTATACCTACTTTCTGAAACTAATTCAGACAAGGACTTTTAAGCAAAAACTTTCAGTCATGATAATAAATAAACCAAAATCAACTAGAGTACATCGCAGGCGCATGCCTCTCAATCAACCCTAGCCACTTGATGATCCTTGCGCTTTCAACGGTAAAGTGATGCTGACCAAGTGGCTCGCGATTCCATTAACAAAAGTGAAAACCGACACGAATGGTATATAAAACAAGGAAAAGAATAAATGAACAATTTATTATTGCATTAGGCTACGAAATGAAGGATGAAAAATAAAAGATGGAGAAAGCACGTGGAATGATTCGTTGGTCATAGAAAGCTAATAATGAGAGAAGGGAACGGTGGTGGTTTTTTCGCCGATGACGTGAATAAAGTTAAATGAAACAATTCAACTTGATGAAGCCACTTGGCGAAACTTCGCAAAATTTGCCGGGAACCTGGGTATATTTATTATCATGAGTAAAAAAAATAAATTAAATAAGCTATAAGAGGTTTTTTGGTATTTTATTTAGGGAGTTGACTGGAAACACCCGCAGAGGAACGGGTTCGGGTCAATAAAACGGTTACTGCTTCGTGTTATCTCGAGTAACAATTGAAAAGACATATATATAGTGAGAGAGAGAGAAATATTGGGCACTGTTATTTTCTTCTAGAACTAGAAGAAGCCCTAATTTGCGTTCGCTCTCCACACGCTTCTCAGCATACGAATGCTTTGATCATGGCTTCCGCAGCCTCTTCGCTCCTCCGAGCTTCTCGCTCCAAGCTTGCTTCCTCTACCTCCTCTACAGTTTCTAGAGCCTTCTCTCGTTCCATTCCTCGCCGATCATCCGGCTCCTCCTCCGCCGCGCGCTCCTTCGGCTCCGCCGTTCCGCGATGGAGCCACGGCGTCGATTGGCGCTCTCCTCTCGGCCTCCGCCATCAGATCAGAGCCGTCGCTCCCCTCATCGAACGCTTCCACCGGAGGATCGCCACTAGTGGTATTTCACTGCTCTCTCCCGCAATATTGGAGCTCTGTTTCTTTTGATCTGCTTCGTTTAGCTGAGAATCTTTCTTTTCGGATGCGATTTTTCGTTTTTCGATCGAATGTGAAGTTTGAAATGACTGAATTCCCGTTTGCTTTTTTCTTTTTCTGGATTCTCCTGTCCGATTGTCAACGAGGTTAAGAGAGAAAAGAAATCATATATTCACAACCACGTTTAATCCATCGTCAATTAATATTATAGTTGTTATTATTATTATTATTATTATTTATTATTATTATATAGTTGTGAAATAACGAGGTTAAGAGAAGAGAAATCATATATTCACTCGTATATTCTCAACCTGGTTTAATTTAGACTGAACTTTATTTAACTAATCAATTATTAATTCATTCTGCTATATTATTATACCATAGTTGTCTAATTATTTTTTTACTTGTTAAAATATTATTATGTTTGTCATTTAGTGCTTACGGATTATGCTTTATCTAAGAGATATGTAGTTTAGTATCGGTAATGTATGCTGCTGAATTTTGTGTTCTGATCGGTCATCTGATGTAAGTGCCATTGCAGCTCTTGATAATCCTTTCAAGGGAAATCTAACGAGTCTCCCTAAGCCTGGTGGTGGCGAGTTTGGAAAGTTCTACAGCCTTCCGTCGCTCAATGATCCAAGAATTGGTAATTTGCTAGCTTAGTTGGTTAATTTTATTTGCTTGAATTTTGGTTGGAATGTGTGTCGGTGATGTAGTTCTATTATCGTATTCTAATATAAAATTCTAGTTCTTTAAAATAGCGCTCTCTCCTTGTTAATTATTCGTTGCTGATGGTTTCAACTTTGTGGGTGCTTAACAGATAGGTTGCCATACTCTATCAGAATTCTGCTTGAATCTGCCATCCGTAATTGTGACAACTTCCAAGTTACTAAGGAAGATGTTGAAAAGATTATTGACTGGGAAAACTCTTCTGTGAAGCAAGTTGAGATTCCTTTCAAGCCTGCTCGTGTTTTGCTGCAGGTAACCTTTTCAATACTGGGTGCGGCCAAAGAGTTGTTGCCATGGATGTATGATATAAATCATTTGGGTTATTTCTTTAACCTGTTTTTTCTCCTCACCTCAGGATTTTACTGGAGTCCCTGCTGTTGTTGACCTGGCTTGCATGCGTGATGCTATGAATAAGCTTGGCAGTGATTCTAATAAGATCAATCCTCTGGTATACATCATTCTAATAATTTTTGTGTGTTTTTGTTCTGTGTAGTCATTGATGGTACTTTCTAAAGAGATTTCAAACTTTTATGTGCTGTATGTGCCTTAAACTTGTATTTTCTTTCATAAGTAATTATTAGTTTTTTTTACACAATATTTTTTCTTTTTACTTTGCGTATTACCGACTGTCTAACTAAAGTGTGCTTTGCTAGTGTGGCTTTCATATATATATATATATATATATAGATAAAGATATAGATATAGATAGATAAGATTTTCTCCTGATTTACTATGTATATACATTTAAAAAAATTTCTAATTATGATACTAGCAGGGTCTCATACATAGTAAAAACCATTTGTTGATATATTGAGCCATGCAGCCAGTGCTAATTTACAATCAAAATAACTTTTGAGGGAGTTTATGCGCTCAATTAAAAACTAGTTTCTCTAATACTATGCTCAATACTAATTGATAAGAAATTATACTTAACATGTATAAAATTTTATTTTTGAATTTGTTTAAGATCAAATGTTGTTTACTGAATTGTTTTTGAAGTTGTAAGTGGTAAGAGATGTTTGAGAGTGAGACTAATATGGAAACTTTAATGATTAGATTAACTGTGTAGGATTTTTTATTATATTATTTCTAAGAAACTTGTGCTGTTGCATGCGTCGCAAGCTATTTTAATTTCTTAGACAGGTAATTTTGCTATTTCAAAAACCGGATATTTTGTAATAATTTTAAAAATCATGGTAATGGAGGATTTTATTGAACTAATTTTCCCTTAAAGTGAATCTACAAGAACTATTTCTTTGAAGTTTGAGTAATTAGTAAACACAGTTTAAACCTAACTGTTGAACCTAATTATTTTGATTTATAGAAATTTAACAAATAACCTCCCCATGGCCATATTTCCCCTATATGCTATGTTTGTTATAGTACAAGTGTTTCTGACTCTTGGCTATAATTGTTGCCAGGTTCCTGTTGATCTTGTCATTGATCATTCAGTTCAAGTTGATGTAGCAAGGTCAGAGAATGCAGTGCAGGCCAATATGGAGCTCGAGTTCCAGAGAAACCAGGAGAGATTTGCTTTTCTTAAATGGGGGGTCTAATGCTTTCCGTAACATGCTTGTTGTCCCTCCCGGTTCTGGTATAGTACATCAAGTAAGTTCTAACCTGACATTAATAATAATGTCATAGAATATATATTTTATGGTTATTTATTGTTATTTCTTTATTGTTAATACCGGGGATTTGTTATGTCTTGTTGTAGGTCAATCTTGAATATCTTGGACGTGTTGTTTTCAACCATGAAGGCTTGCTCTATCCGGACAGTGTTGTTGGGACTGATTCACATACAACAATGATTGATGGGCTTGGAGTTGCTGGATGGGGTGTTGGGGGTATAGAAGCAGAGGCAGCAATGCTTGGCCAGGTATATCTACTTCCAAATTTTGGTTTATTTGTGATGGATGTGTTTTGATTATAATATTGTCCTTCCCTATAAATGTGATGACTTCTGATAAATTGTTCTTTAGAATTACGTGTTTTTATCCTTTAACTCAAAATTAGTTCATGAAGAAGTTTAGATACAGTGGTGTTTCTAATGCTCTGTACTTTGATAATGACAGCCTATGAGCATGGTGTTACCTGGTGTTGTTGGGTTCAAGTTATCTGGAAAGTTGCGCAATGGAGTTACAGCAACTGACTTGGTTCTAACTGTGACACAAATTCTTAGGAAACATGGTGTTGTGGGGAAATTTGTTGAATTTTATGGTAATTAGCCCTACTTGCATTTCCTCAAATTTTTTAGCTTTATGCCGAATGTCCCGGCTATTTAATGGTATTCATGGTTTTGTTCTATAGGTGATGGTATGGGTGAGTTATCATTAGCCGATAGGGCCACAATTGCCAATATGTCTCCTGAATATGGTGCAACCATGGGCTTCTTCCCTGTAGACCACGTAACATTACAATACCTCAAGTTAACTGGAAGAAGTGATGAGACTGTAAGTACAAACTCATTATTTTCCAATGATGTGAAATGCTTGTAGGATTTCTTATATTTCATTTTTGACATTGTAGGTGGCAATGATAGAGGCCTATCTCAGGCAAAACAAATTGTTTATTGACTATAATGAGGTAATACTAGTTGAATACCCTATGTACTCCTTTTGGACAAAACAAATGTGTAAATGTCTGGGTATGGATCACTAATTTATTCGCTGTAAATACAGCCTCAACCGGACAGAGTTTATTCATCCTATCTCGAATTGAACCTTGACGAAGTCGAACCATGCATCTCGGGACCCAAGAGGTAAGACACTTCCCTTTTGCAAAGCATGTTTTGTATTTAATGTGGGTTTAAAAATTTCTGCTTTATAATATGTGGTAATTCGTACTGAATATTCCTTGCAGACCTCATGATCGGGTGCCTTTGAAAGAAATGAAGGCTGATTGGCATTCTTGTCTAGACAACAAAGTGGGATTTAAGGTTAGTAATGCTGTGATGGTCAAGTAACTAGGTTAAGTTTGCTGTCTCTTTTTGAGTGTCCATGGTGACTTAAAACTAACGTATACCTAAATGATAATCACAAACGGAAGTTCAAATTGTTGCATCTAACACAAATTTCCTTACGGTTCAATGAATTATATGACTTTGTCTCTAAAAACTTGGACTATCAAATGGTAGCATTATAAATAGCCCCAGCCAGTGCACAAGAAAAATGACAACATTATGTTATGGGAAAGAAATTGCCACATTTTTTGTTTCCTGAAACTTGGATTTAAGATATGTTGGATATTACCTGAGGTGAATTGAGTCATGTTTACTGAATTATATGTTTTGTTTCTTAAAACTTGGACAATCAAATGGTAGCATTATAAGTAGCCCCCCACCCAGTGCACAAGAGAAATGACAACATTATGTTAAGAGAAAGAAATTGCCATTTTGTTTCTTGAAACTTGGATTTAAAATAGGTTTGAGCTGAAGTGAGTCCTATTTCCTGAATATTATTCTTTCTCTATTATATTTCTTATTTTCTACGATCACTGCACCAAGATTTCAGTAAGATTATGATTATAAGAACGAAAGAAATTAATCTTTTTTCTAATATTAGTCTTTCTGAATGTTTCAAGTTGTAGACTTTAACTAGGTGACACAGTTGCTGTCATAAAAAGCATGCAGCAGTTTAATCTTCTTGCATTTTTTTGAATTCAGGGATTTGCTATACCAAAAGACGTGCAAGGAAAAGTTGCAAAATTTGATTTTCATGGGCAGCCAGCGGAGCTCAAGCATGGCAGTGTTGTGATTGCTGCAATCACAAGCTGTACAAATACATCAAACCCAAGTGTTATGCTTGGGGCTGGTCTTGTAGCAAAGAAGGCTCATGAGCTTGGTTTGAAGGTTAGGCACCAAAATAAATGTTAGAAACTGTCATTATGGTACTTCTAAACATGTGCTTAGATGATGTTGTCCAGTTTTCCTGCCCCTTCTAGAAGTGACAAATTGTATTCTATTTATGCTGTCCTTTTCTAGATAGTAATTGTTGACGTTTTCACCGGTTGCCAGGTTAAGCCGTGGGTAAAAACAAGTCTTGCTCCTGGATCTGGAGTTGTTACAAAATATCTACTAAAGAGGTACTTCACACTTCATAGTAGAATATCAATTTTGTAATTTGTATTATAAATGTACTTCCCTGTCCAGTCTGCACAATTCTTGAGAAATGTATACTAAATTTGAACTTGTTTTATATTTTCTGGTCAGTGGCCTGCAAAAGTATCTAAATGAGCAGGGTTTCAATATTGTTGGATTTGGCTGTACCACATGTATTGGCAATTCTGGGGAACTGGACCAGTCAGTTGCTTCTGCCATATCTGAAAATGGTAAGTGAGATATCAAATATCTAAATTGTGTCATTCTTGCAATTGTCTTGCTTATGACTTTTTGATAAACTCCTAATTGGATTCTGCTTAATATTTTCTGTACTGATTAAATTCTTATAATTGTCTTGGGCAGATATAGTGGCTTCTGCTGTGTTGTCTGGGAACCGCAATTTTGAGGGCCGTGTGCACCCCTTGACAAGAGCTAACTACCTTGCGTCACCACCTCTAGTTGTTGCTTATGCTCTTGCTGGCACAGTATGTTTCCCTATTCCATATTTCTATTGTGTATATGAAAGGGTTTTGATTCTTTATTTTTGCTTCTTTCATATTGTCTGATTTCACATCTTGTTGTTAAGAATAGTTAGATTGTGAGTGCCAAGTACTTTGTTGGAAGAAACAAAACTGATATGTTAAAACTGCTGTTCTAGAGGCTAACCACAGGCATTGATGTTGTCTTGTCTGGTCCATGTTCTGGTTCATGCTATTTCTAATATAGTAGATTTAAGCTGAATTCAAATCCAGTGCTGTATGTGTTATTTTCAATTATCTATCAAATTTTTAGGATTTTTATATCCAGAACTTTGGCTCTTGACTTACAATTGGCTATGGGCTTAGGCTGTTTTTATTTTTTCTTCTGACATTGGGTGCTATGTCTCCCACTAATATGCCCCCGTTTTCTGCCAACTATAACATTGTTTTAGTACGTTGGATTCATTTTTATTAACTGGTCTGTTAAGGTCGATGAAATATAGGACCTATTTAGTCGAGGTGTTTTTTATTTCCATTTTTTGTTTTCACGGTTGACCACAAAAATGTCATGTTTTCATTTTTTTTTGTTTTCAAATATTTGTATATGAAATGGTGGAAGCTTCTTGTTTTATTGTTTATTATACTGACATTTGTAAATAAGAAACAAAGTTGAAATACGATGACATTTTTGTACTAAAAGTAAAAATGATTTTTTTTTTCCTGAAACTAAACATGCCCTTGGAGTGTATACACTGTTAACCTATCAATTACCTTTTGGTTGAATTTCCAGGTTGACATTGACTTTGAAAAGGAGCCAATAGGAACAGGGAAGGATGGAAAGAATATTTTCTTGAGGGATGTTTGGCCATCCACTCAAGAAATTGCAGATGTAAATGATGTTCACTTTCCTCATTATGTAAAATTTACAGACTTGACTGTGTAGTGAGATTAACTTTGATTACTTGATTCATAGGCTGTTCAATCCAGTGTGTTGCCTGACATGTTCCGAAGTACATATGAAGCTATTACCAAAGGTAACACAATGTGGAACCAACTGCAAGTCCCTGCTGAGACCCTGTACTCATGGGACCCCAAGTCAACATATATTCATGAACCTCCATACTTCAAGGGCATGACCATGGATCCTCCTGGAGCTCATGGTGTGAAAGATGCCTACTGTCTGCTGAATTTTGGTGACAGCATAACGACTGATCACATTTCTCCTGCTGGAAACATTAACAAGGACAGTCCTGCTGCAAAATACCTTCTGGAGCGAGGGGTGGAACAAAAGGACTTCAATTCATATGGAAGTCGCCGTGGCAATGATGAAGTGATGGCGAGGGGAACTTTTGCAAACATTCGTCTTGTTAACAAGCTCTTGAATGGGGAGGTCGGCGCCAAGACAGTTCACATTCCCACCGGGGAGAAGCTTTATGTGTTTGATGCAGCGCAGGTAAATTATGTACTAACTAAGTATAACTTTCCCTTTTTTGCTGCTTTTTAACTTTAAGTGACTGACTTTTTATTTCATGATATTTTTTGACCTTGTTTCCTAAGTTACTTTCCAAAATTTAAACTAACAACCATTTGTTGATGAGGAAAAACGTTGTTGAATTTTCTTTATAATGCATGTTATATACATAAATTATTCGGTCTTGCTTATTAATAATTAAAATAGGTAATCACAAATTCATGACTTGTTGCAATGACTGCAAGGCTAATTGCAACAAAATCTCCTATTATTGGACCCTCCCCCTTTGAGGACAATAATGTATTTTCTAAACAGTTTTTAAAAAAATTAAACAGTTTAACATTTATTGAAGAAAAGGAAAAAAGAACTGAATGAAGGAGCTTTTAGAAAAAAAACTAATTCCTCTTTCTTCTCCACTCCTTACTCTCCCTCCTCACTATCTGCTGCCCCCAACCAGTTCTAGGGTTTTCTCTCAAGTTTAAAGAAATGAAAACTATGAAACAATTTATGTTTTTATAGTTATTTTATCTTTAAGTAGATTTTAAACCAGTAAACTTCTACACCAAATACAGACTTAGACTTGAGAAAGGATCAAAATCCACTGGTTACCTTAATATGAAAAGTAAAATATTTTTTATCCACCAATATTAGAACTAGTGGACCTTTGTGCTAGGACAATGAGATAAACAGTCTGATTTTAGCCCTTTTAAGGTTCTAATCCCCATGAATTTTCTTTTATGCCAGAGATACAAGGCCGAGGGGAAGGACACCATTGTTCTGGCTGGAGCTGAGTATGGTAGTGGGAGTTCCAGAGATTGGGCCGCCAAGGGTCCCATGCTATTGGTGAGTCTTATATAGCTAGTCATTTGGTGGTTTTCGTGACATGTCTCGAGACTTATTCCTGACTTGATAACGTGTACATATTTCTGACAGGGTGTCAAAGCTGTGATAGCTAAAAGTTTTGAGAGAATTCATCGTAGTAATTTGGTAGGAATGGGTATTATTCCTCTGTGCTTTAAATCTGGTGAGGACGCTGACACATTAGGATTGACCGGCCACGAACGTTATACTATTGACCTCCCGAGTAAAATCAGCGAGATAAGGCCTGGCCAAGATGTCACCGTAACAACGGATAATGGAAAATCTTTCACCTGCACAGCTCGCTTCGACACTGAGGTAATTTAAGCATGTCCCTTATTCATGTTTGTTCGTTGATGCAATTTAATGTAAACTGTGGTCTACTATTGGGTTTCGCTCGGGCCTGAGCACCATTTTTAAGCCTTCCAAAAGCTTGTCCGTAGATTATTGTGTAACACCCTTATATTTACAGGTGGAACTTGCTTACTTTAACCATGGGGGTATACTTCCGTATGTGATCAGGAACCTCATTAAGCAGTGAAGTCATCGTTGATGGAAAATGTTAAATGCTGTTGCCACCGCGTGTACACCTTTCGAGTGGTAATAAAATGAGATAAATTAAATTCAATAAATAGGAAAGATCCTTTCTTAAGATGGCAATTTTTTGACACTTCAAGGTGTTTATATTAGGCCTGTAAAACATCAAGTGCATTGGTTCTAGATTTCTCATGTCTGCGTTCTGTGCCCATTGAACAATGGGGACGATTGTATTTTGTATAAGCTGACGTGATCCATGCCGATGGCAGTGAATATTCTTTTAATTTATATACTCCACTTATTTTCTTTTAATGTCTACAGAGAAGTTGAAACAGAATGGAGGTGCAGAACAGGTTTTTCAGTCCCACATAATAATGATTTGGCTGAAAATTCAAAAAAAAGAAAAACTTTAAAGTCAGGCTTTACAAAGAATCGTTAATTTTACAAATGAATGATGAATACTTTCTATAATATTGCATTATGTTAACAAGGTGAATAGCAATTGTAGATGAGGGTGGAATTGATTTAATAAGCATGACCTTAGTTGAAATTGAGTTCTGATTCTATTTTTTATTTGTCAAAGGTTTTTTTAAGATTGTCTTAGATAATATTTATCAGAACAATTACAGAAAGTACAATAATTAAATGCATAAATATTTATTTGTAACGAATACAGAATTTTGATAATAAAATAGATAAAAGTTAAATTAATAAAGATATTTTATATTTTATTATATTTTAAAAATTCAAGTACTAACATAAAATAATTTCATCATATTCAATACTAAATCAGATGTGAATATGGTGTCACAAAAGTACTTCAAGGATCATGTGCATTAGTAAATCTAGTTTTACAACCGTGGAAATTAAAACCCACTTAGAAAAAAGACGTAAATAGTCATGTATGGCGATGAAGAAAAAAATGACCCCAGAGAATAATCCCCCAAAAAATGGACGGACTTTAAATAGCAACTTCATCATACTTATAAATACAATACAATATGGTGTTGTTTTGATTGATGTAGGGTGTTGTTTGATTGATGTAGTTAACGGTAAAAGATTTTGTTCATGCCAGGACCTTGAACATATATTTAATATCTATTTTACAGTTTTTAAAGATGAGATATTTATGTCTAACTTTTTACTTTTAAGTTTTAATTTTAGTGTCCTATTATTGTTATGAGAGCTACTTCAACTGATTTTTATTTTTAAGAAATTTCTTTCAACTTCTTTGATGACATTATTATGATGCTTTAAATAAATAATATTTACATAATAATATTAAATCACAAGATAACTTAATTGAGTCATTAAATGATTTGAACGAGGGCAATATCATTAAATGGATTTGTCAAGTTTTTTTAACCTTGTTTAAGTATTGGAAAAGGTGATAATTTTGAGTTTAGAAGTTTTATGTCACTTATTATCAATTAAAAATCATCATCAAAAGTCACAAAGAATAGAAAAAAACAACATGAGATTTAAATATTGAATTACACAGTATCACAATATATTGTTACTATTTATAATGTTATAAGCACTTAGTCAACAAGCCAGTAACTATCTACCTAATATATAACACTAACACCATTATTTATAACATTTTTTTTTAATTTAGATTATCAATAAAATGCATGGATCTCTAATTAGCTTTACTTTCTTAAATCTTCGTGTATCACAATCTTAATTACATTTAGATAGAGATTTAATTATATATTTAATTATATATTTATTTTAACCTGTATCTAATTCATCTCACTATTTAACATTTAAACACAATTTTTTTCATAATTCAAAAATAATATTTTAGTTCTTTTTTATTTGCGAAAATTAAACTAAAAAACAAATTATATTAAAACTAAAAATAAATCAAGATATAATTCAAGAAT
>Ga0123341_1004494_pt1 | contig 12245 bp, 6 predicted proteins | sample Turbeapinknodule_FD_89959 | JGI IMG/M metagenome (GOLD analysis project Ga0123341, IMG submission 89959) | Root nodule microbial communities of legume samples collected from Mexico - Turtle bean Mexico pink nodule | ecosystem: Host-associated > Plants > Roots > Nodule | place: Mexico: Nepantla... | reverse complement strand
TCTACAGGGGACTCATTCAACAAAAACTATCAGTGAGGTCAGTGGGACTGGGAGAAAGCCTTGGAATCAAAAGGGAACTGGTAAAGCAAGGCATGGTACATTGCGTGGGCCTCAGGTAGTGGATCATTCTGCTCATTCCTTGCTTGTCCATCTTTATTTCTTCATATTTCTTCTTTTCTTTCTGTTTTTTGAGCAGTTGAAAATAATAAATTTTATGAATGGTAACAGTTTAGGGGTGGTGCCACCATGCATGGCCCTAAGCCTCGAAGCCATGCTTTCAAAGTCAATAAGAAGGTTCGGCGTTTGGGGCTAAAGATTGCCTTATCAGCTCGTGCAGCAGAAGGAAAGGCAAGTTTCCTCCCCCACCCGTGACTTTATTCATTATCAAAAATTAAAATGTGTCATCTCTACATTATTCTATCTCCTACATGTGTACGTTCTTGCTTATACTAAACATAGTGTGATTTTTCAGTTTTCACTTCTGGAAGATTTGTCTTAAAAATTTATATGTAAATTGTTTGATGGTTCAGTAACCTAACTGAAAAGATATAAGATGTTCTTATTTCTTCTAAGGGTTTGTTTTGCGGTTGATATCTAAATTAAAGTTATAACGTATAATATATAAGATATTCTTAGTTCAGTGAAGTGGATTGTGTTGTCAGCCTCAGCCAACCTGGTTGTCAATCAATCATAATGTTTTTTTTACCTCTTTGACTTTTTAATTATATCATTTAACATAAATATATTTGACTATTTCATATATTTATGGAAGTAACAAATGTGGGATCTTCTTTCAAATGAACACCCTCATGTGTAGAGGCAAAAAATAGAGTATTATATCTTCACAGAATTGTGGTTGGGGTGTAGGAAGAATTGAAGTAGGAACAAAGGAATCGTGCATCTAGAGTTATAACGTGGCATTAGAGTGCAAAGTCCTTAAGATCATTTATACTATGTTAACTGTACTTTACTGAGCCCTGCTCAAAATGCATGCCACGTCTAAACTTGATACTCTAGACTCTGGTTGTTATCAGCTAGAAATGTGACTATATAAATACAATGAAGCCTCATTAACGGGAAGCTAGGAAAAAAAAACTCAAATCACGAAAAGACAATGCTCGTCGATAGCTGTTCTGTCATTTATTGCTTTGTTCAAGTTAAATGGTTATTTTTGGCATGTATCCTATCCTGAATCCTGGTAATCATATGCTCTGATATGTTAGATTGTGTTTCTTTTAGCTGTTTAGCATATAGTGTTCCTTTCATCCAATAGTTATCTTGTTTTTTATTACTGCATTAAATGTCACGTAAGAGTTTCTTCGTGCTAATGTTCTGGGGAACTGTGTTTATACAGCTTCTTATCTTTGAGGATCTGGAGGTTCCCACACATAAAACCAAGAACATTGTGAATTATTACAATCAAATGGAGAACACCAAGAAACTTCTGCTTGTAGATGGCGGGCCTATAGATGAAAAGTTAAAATTATCTACACAAAATCTACACTATGTTAACATACTTCCCGCCATTGTGAGTTTCAGTTTTTATCTATTTGAAATTTATAACATGTTTCTTAGAGTCAAAGCATTTCCAACAGTGACAATAGGTACATGGATTAATAATCAATTGACACAATTAAGACACATTGACTATGCATACGGCAGCAATAGAGCTATATTAAGGTTTGGGCAATTTTCATTTCATGAGCTAGTCCTCGGGGTTGAGTTAGACTCAACCGAAATTTAAGATAATATCAAAGCCTATAATATTTGATATTGGACCAACCTCAATTGTTAAATAAAGCTTTCCCTGTACTATGTATATTATCCCTCAATCTTACATTAGATACAATCCTTAGCATTAGGGAGTGCGTTAAAATCACACTTAGACTATATATATGACTAAAATAGAGTTTATAAGGGCTTTGGGCATTCTTCACTTCACGAGTTAGCTTTTGGAATTGAATTAGGCCCAACCTAAATTCAAGAGATACCATTAGGTCCATCAAACAACAAATTTGTAGTAAAACTATTTAGACCAAATTCTTTTTTAGTGGTTTGTCCCAGTTGTTTTCTTCATTAGACCATATTTATGATCAAACAAACGGAAGATGGCCCTAAACGTGTTTGAGTAGCCTGTACTCTGTAGTCTTTGAGGAGAAAGTGATGGAAACTCTCCTAAAGACGGACCATCTCCAATTGGTCACCACTTGTGGTATGCGTCACTGAATCTTGTAGTTGTTGCTAGTTCCAAGCTTCTCCTAAAACAGTTGGTATTTCATATTATATAGTTATGTTTAACATGCTTTTCGTAGGGCTTGAATGTCTACAGCATTTTGCTGCATGACACGTTGGTGATGTCCCGAGCTGCGGTGACCAGAATTGTTGAGCGAATGCGCACTCCAATAAATCGTTGAGGCTATAACTATTTTTTGTGCTTTGCTTCATTTACTCGAAATAGGAATTGTATCCAATGTCCCCATTTCTGTAACAACATAAAGAGATCCAATGAGAATATCTTTGGTACGAGATTTCTGTTAAAAATTACACAAGTTAGGCAAGTTATGTCATTTTTCTCATGTTGAATGTTAGAACTTAGGAAATTTTGGTCGAATTTAGATGTTGGTTTATCATGTTTTCCGATGGCTAAATCTCATTTATTTCTATCTGTTCACATGCATGTCATCCCTGTCCTTCGTTCATGAATTTAACCAATATAATGTCTTTTGCTTTCAGTAGTTGATGTGGATTTGGCAGAGCAGCTAGCGTGTGCTCCTTCCAAATTTTAGTGCCTTTAACTCTCGTCTGTTTCCTCATATTTGGATAATTAATATTATAGGTACTCTTTAAACAATATGATAAAAGAACAGAAACTTCAAAAATTAAATGAAGTGTAGATATTTAATTTAGGATAACATGTTTTATTCAAAATTCATTTAATTTAATAGATTTATAAATTTATCCTTCAACAAAATGGAAACGGCCTCAAATTGTATTGCATTTAAAAAAAATAATACATTCTCATAAATTTTCGAATCCATTAGGAAATTAACACATTTTATGATTGTTTTCATTTTAAAGAAACTGTTTGTCAACCGTGTAATCACACTTAGTTGTAACAGTAGAAGGTTCAATCGTTATCCTTTTACTATTTTATAGATATAAAAAGGAGAAATGTTAGGTAAAAATAGTTATTTACGTCTCAATAAAATTGTGAATTTCCCACTGTATGTGGTCATAAAGACAATAAATACTAAAAAATTACTAAGACTGCATGATTAGAAAATCAACAAAGAAATGTTAATCTGTACCAGGAAAAAAGGTCTATTTATCATGTTATATTCATCTTGTTTGTCGGTAAGGACGTTCTTTGTCGTTGAAAAGTGGAGAATAAAGGAATAAAATCCTCCACTAAAGCTTTTACATGATTATTAATTTAAACTGTTCAAAATAAATATTTTCAAAACATTGAACAAAACTAATTATCTATAAAACACTTGATACCCTATCTTAAATACTTAAAGAACCGTTACCCAAAAATAAACTTTTACACCAACTTATTTCAAATAAGATAAACCAAAACCTCACCAAATTTTTATGTTAAAGAAATACTTCTACAAACTCCAATATAAAAATCCTATAGATGAATTGAGAAGAAAATTATTACTAGTAAAGTACAAATATTTTTAAACTTAATTTTAATACAAACATGCACTGGCCCCGGCACTCAGAACTTCAAGTGTTTGTTTGATTATCAGTTTAAACCAACCAAACTCACTTTCCACATCAGTGACAATTTTTAAATTCTCCATTTCATACTACGAAACATGTGAACGTCCCAAGGCATCCCAAAATGCTGAAACTAAAATGGAAAAGGAGTTTACTGTAAATTCAAATAGTTGAAAGGTCATGCAGAAGAAGACAATAAAGTGGCAAAAAATGAAAGGAAAAGGCCAAATGCGTGTCTGTTTGAGAAATGGAATGGAATTAGAGAACAGTGGGACCGTCCAAATGCACGCACCGTCACAATAATAATCCAACTCATTACAAATTAATAGCATCCACACTCTTTCCCGAGGCCTTTATGTCGGTAGTTGGAATTTCATCGGTGCTTGCCAACAAAGCTAAAACCCATAAAGTTGATTCCTACAGTACTCTTTTTTTGCATCAAGGACTTTAAAATTATATTATTATATATATTACATCATGACAAGTTAACTAAATATACAGTTTATTTTCCAGAGTATTTCTGAATGTTGTGTGAGAAAATCCAACACGTAATTAATTAATATCTTAAAATTGTTTGATACATTTTCACACTTTCTACTCCTTCCTTGCTTCCTGTGTTTTATGGTAGTAAATTTTAGCCGGGGCAACTGCACAAAATTGCAAAAGAGTAGAGGCACTAACACTTAAAATGACATGTCTATGGCCTCATGTTCTGGGGTCTTGTGACCAGTGCCAGAGTCGTCACTGGGTCGTCTTTTAACCACACTTGCTCTTTGCACTAGCCGGACCAATGCTTGCACCACCTCAGACATTGGAGGTCGAAATTCAGGTTCCGGCTGTGTACAAAATCAAACTCATTAACATCTTCTGAAGAATTGTGGTGTTGGCAATAACACTAAGTGCAATAACATATTGGTCAACAATACAAAATTATTACAAGGGTGTCGTTAAGGTGCATTAAATACACTCTATTCAATGCATCCAATAACTAGTACTACTGTTTTTAAATAGTATTACTTTGTAATCAAACTATTTTCCCACAAGGTGGATGAGCGACAAAAATAAAAAATCATTAACTTCTCCATTTTATTCAATAAAAATTTCTTCTTTGGTTTCCTTTGACAAATGCCCTTTGGTACCAGTCAGCATTTGCTGTATACTATAAAGACTAAACTAGAGATCAGAAATAAAGGCACGAGTGCATTAAATGAAATAAGTACTAAAACAAGTTGCTAGCCATCAGTCGTTCAAGTTTTACCTGAACACAGAGGGCAATGATATCAGCAAAGCGTGACAGTGACTTTGCAGGATACATGCCATTCAAAGTAGGATCCACCATTTTCGCCAAGGCATCTATATCATGGAGTTGGGGTGTAGCCCACCTCACAAGTGACTGCTCTGATCGAATTCGCGAACTAAACTTGCAAAAAATTCAAATGAATGTAAGAAGCCATAAATAGAAGAAAGAAAATAATAATAATCATGAGCAAACATTAAAGTTATGAGCATTATTAATTTCCAAAGTCTATGCTAGACTGACCTGTCTAGTGGCTTCCGACCAGTCAACAATTCCAGCATAACCACCCCAAAGCTGTAAACATCACTTTTTACAGTGTATACTCCTGATAATGCAAACTCAGGAGCACTGTAACCAAATGAACCGACCATCTGAGTTGATACCTGTTAAAACTCAATGATTGTAATTAATGCAGTAAGCAAATAGCAAGGAAAGGATACAAAAATCATGTTCAGATGTTTAAGAAGGAAATAATATTTCACCAACCTGCCTCTCTGTGTTTGGAGTCAAAGCAGCTAAACCACAGTCAGACAGGTGAGGATTTAGCTCCTCATCAAGTAATATATTTGCTGATTTGAAATTTCTATGTACAACAGAAGGCAAGCACACTTCATGCAAATACCTGATAGACAAAGCATAAGTCAAGAAATCAGCCTTTATGTGATATGCTTACTCATCCTCAATGCTAAAGCAGATAAACTAGAGGGTATAAATAAGGGGGTGGGGTAGCCTCTGAAGGCCATGCCTAGGAGAGGCTTAATATGTCAGATATACACATGAAACATACTCTAAAGCCCGGGCTGTGCCAAGTGCTATGCGTACACGAGCATTCCAAGACAAATCCTTGCCACTGCTATCTTCAGAAAAATGGAGCATGTCATGCAGATTTCCATTTCCAATATACTCGTAAACTAGAAGTCGTTGGCCATGCTCAGCACAATATCCAGTCAATGTCACAATGTTTGGGTGCCGCAGGCGTGACATATTTGAAACAGCTTCAAGAAAATTGTCTTCCTCTTGTAATGACAGTGCAGAGTTGTCGATCTTCTTGATAGCCATTTCCTAAACAAAAGCAAATATCAGAATCATTAGAACATTTAAAAATAATTTTCTCCAAGTTCAAATTTATAAGAAAATAAATATCCATGGTAGAAAAAGAAAATGAAGAGAGAGACAAAGATAGATGGATCATCATTGTACAAAAACTGTGTTAAATGACAAGCAGCCTTGGCGAATATGTAGACACTATGAACCAGATGATTTATGACTAGAGACTGTAGAAAAAAATAAAAAATAAAGAAATCCAAACCAAATGAAAGATTAAAAACAACTGAAGAGGAAAAAAGAAACATTGTTTAACGTGCAGCAAAACCAGAATTACTGATGTAGAAAAAATGTCTACAAACTCACATCACATTCATCAAGCACTGGTTCAACCAATTTCCCATCAATTAATTTGAAAGACCTTTTCATCCATAGATAAAAAAATAAATTCCAAAAATGCATTGGGAAGATAGATAACAAAATGCAACACTAAAAGGTGTTACCTTCCCATTTGGGAAATCAGCCTTGTAAACTCGGCCAAGAGAACCTTCACCAATTATAAATTCTTGACTAAAGCTATTTGTTGCACTTTGGAGAGAAGCAACTGTGTACGATGTTGAGGTTATAGGGGACTTCATGTGCCTCACAGATCCACTTTTTGCAGGTAATCTCTCAACTGATACATTTTCTGCTGGACGAGGCTTGAGATCTGTAACTACAGCAGCGCTTTTTACCCTCTGCTCTTGCATCTGGGGAGTTACTGCAGGCACAAACCCAAAAAAAGAAAAAAAAAAACTAAACTAGTTAGGATGCATATATACCATCCTTCAGCTCCAACCAATAAATAAATAGTATAAATTTTGAAACGAAGAATCACTTATAGAAACAGCTTAAAAGGGTAATGCAAACTAATTTTGCAAAAGAATAAAGTTTAAAATGTCACCATAACATTTGTAATAAAAATTCTTTTTGTTGAGTGGGTGTTTGCTTTCACATTTGATATGTGCATTTGTTAGTGTGTTGGTATTGTCATGGATCTTACTTAGTTAACATTAAACCAAACATGCTATGAAACTATAATGCTTGGAATTTACACCAAATAAAAAGCTCCAAATCCTAATTTTCCCTAAAAATGTCCTTCTAAAGACCTTACTTGTATCTGCTCCCTTTAGTGCCTCCAAATATTGTGATTCAACAAATATTGGGGCAAATTAATCCATATACCATATTAAACTACATTTGAAAAAGAACCCAAATTACAGAATCATAATATATATATGGAAACAAAAAAGAAAAAGGAAAGGAATTCACCATTAATAACTCCATGAGGAAGGCTCCCACTAAAATTCCTTGCACCTGTTTTCTTCCCCTTTCGCTTTTGGATGAAGAAAAAAAGAGCAAGCAGCACAATAGCAGCCACCACTACTGAACCTAACACAATGCCGACAACAGCCCCCACTGTCAAACCCGTATGGCCATCAGAATTTTCATTATCAGAGGCTTCTGTTGTATTGTGTGAACCAGATCCAGAATGATGATGATTGTGAGATCCATTGGGAGGAGGTGAAGTTAATCCCGGTGGAAGAGGAGCAGGAGTGTTCTCAAATGAATTTCCATCATATCTAGTCAATGTTTAAAGAGTCACATTAACCACAATGCTGAAGCTATGCATTAGAAAATACAAAGGCATTTCAAACAAGAATCCATAATACTTACATGAAATGATGTATGGAACTAATCTCACGAGGTATCCATCCACTGAAATTATTGTTTGCAACATTTCTGGAAAATTATATAGCAATATCAGAAACTGATATGCCGATAATCAAGGTGAAATGGGAGAGAAGAACTTACAAAGTATCCAAAGGCAAACCAACGAGAACACTAAGAGAGCCAGTCATCTGGTTTTTCTGCAAGAAACTACAAAATAATTTTAATAAGCCTAAACATTTACTGAAAATTGCTATCACTCCATCAATTAAAATATCAACCAACATACAGAGAAGAAAGATTGGTCAATGCACCAAATGAAGGAGGAAGATCCCCAGAGAAGTTATTAAATGATAGATCCCTGCATCATTGAAAATAAATGCAAACAATCATCAAATAGAATCCAGCATTCCACCATAAAACTATTATTAGTTAGTCCATAAAACCATCCAAACAACCAATTGACTATAAAAGGTTTCTGTATGAAACTATTCCTCTTTCTCTATTTCTATCAGATTTGCACTAGAGCATAAACTCTATGTTAGTGTGGTAAATTAATTTGAATTCTGATATATGATACTAAAAGTATGAGTCAATTATTAAGTCAATTTATGAACATGCTTCAAGTCCAAATCCAAAACTCAAAAAATTTAGCTCGAAAACAACAACTTCTCAATCCTAAAGTGTAAAAGTTCATCTGATTCAGACAAGGAAAATGCTTATTCATATATTTTGAGGGGGGAAAACATCGGAAACTGATTAACCATTGCCATAAATCAGCATTATAAACATTCATTTCTTAGTTAGAATAAAAAGAAAATGAAAGGAGGGGAAGTTGGACTTAAGAACCTATATACTATATCTTACAGGATACCAAGATCTGAAAGACTAGCAAAAACATCGCCAACTGTCATGGAGAGTGCATTACTGCTTAAATTCCTAAAAACAACAAGGAAACACAGTAAGTGGCCCCAATGTATGATCAAATTGAATATTATGAAATAAAACTATATACACTGAAAAGAAACTTACAAATAATTGAGAGAAACCATGGCAGAAAAGGAATAAGGAAGATTTCCAGATAAATTATTTCTTGCAAGATTCCTGATTGTCCCAATTGAAAAAGATATGACACGATTCAGTAAAAAAATTAACATTTATAGTAAAGAAGCAAAGTGACAGCGATCAGGAAATGAAATGAGCGGGTAATTGGAAGTTAATATTACAGGCTTGTAAGATTTGGCGGCAACTGGTAGGGTATTGTATCATGGATCTTGTTGTCACTCAAGTCACTGGAAAAATACAAAATAAAGGATGAAAAACCAATAACCAGTTACCCGCATATGTTAAAACAATAAAATAACAGAGTAAAATGATCTCACAGCTTTCTGAGTGACATTAGGTTCGAAAGCAGGTACCCCAGAGTCCCATCGAGTCCTAATCCTGAGAGCTCACTAACCACCATCACAAAAGGAAGATCAATTAGTTTTCTTGACCACAAACAAGCTTGAAAAAAAGTGGGTCAGCAACCGCGATTTCGGTCACAAGATCAAGGTTTCCAGCACATTTGTCTGCAATTTCCGGCAATGTCAAGGATTGCGACTAAAACCATTGCTAATAAAACCTTGACAATAATAAACACACTTAAAAAAAATACAAATGAATAAATAAAAAATGTGCAATATGACAGGAATCTCATACATGGAAACAACGGCTGAACCTTCACATGTTACCCCTTTCCATGACTCTCCGCATGGATCACCACCGCCGATTCTCCAACCCGTTAACTGAGTTGAACTATTCAACGCATTGTACATAACCTCGAGAGCTTGAACTGCAACAAAAACAAAACATCAATAAAAAAAGACCATCTTGGTATGAACAAGCACCCACCCACAACTTCATTACTTGCATTACCACGTATGTCCTATGCACCCAGAATCCAAAACAAAAATAAAAAACCAATGCCCTCGACACAAAATCCAATCTTTTTCCCCAAAACCGAACACTCCCCAGTTCCCATCACATTACTACATTAAAACCGACCCCATCAATCAACCGCAGCATGATCACTCCAAGAAAACACAAAGAAACAGAAAAGGGAGAAGCAGTAATGTATTACCATCAGAAGAGTCAGTGTTGGCAAGGGAAAGAGGAAGCAGAGCAAGGAAGATGAAAGCGAGGGAGGGAGAAAGAGGGGAAGGAGGAGCAGGCATTGCGGTCAGAAGAGTGGTTCAGGTGTGGAGAGGCACATGCGGAGTACCATGGAGGCGAAAGAGATGTGAAAGAAGAAGAGGAAAATGGGGGTAGCAGTAGTAGAAGCAGTACCGTAGTAGTTGAGTTTCAGATCGCGACTGGTTGTACAAGGCAAGGCCATTAAAGAAAGAAAGGGACAGATATTGGAGATTCGAAGCTTGGTGTAATGAAGAGAGAGAATAACCAAAAGCACACAAGACTGTTGTGTTGTGTTGTGCTGTGTCGCTTTGAGTGTGTGAGTTTGTGTGTGTCGGCGAAAATAAGAAACTTGAAAAAATTAATACTGCAATGTACTGCATAAAAGTACTGGAACTAATAATAATATAGGAAGAAGCGAAAAATAATAATGTGAAATGGGTGGGTGATTATTTTATTTATTTGGGTCCCATACCTTTTTTCCCTTCTGAGGTTTTGGATTTTGTGGCTTTCGTTTGCACATTCTCATTCTACACCTTTCGGGCTTTTACCCTTCAAACTCTGTCATTTCAGCTTTCCCAGCTTCTCTTCCCTTCATACCACTTTTGTACTCACATCCCTCTCACCTGCTCCACGGCCCAAAAATCTCAGATTACTCTTAATTCAAAATCGCAATCTTGTGTGTTCAAACATTAAATCATTTGGAAATGTATTAATGCCAGATAAAAGTGCAAATCATCCCTATTACCACGTAATATGGAATTTTAGGGAATGACAAATAAAGATTAAGATAATTTCTTTTTAATAGAGAAATTCAAATGTATACAACAAAAATAGATTCTTTTTATATGAAATTTAAAAAAAGTTTTAAATCCTATAATTTTATTAAAGTAATTAAATAATTTTAAATTAACCTAATCATTAAGAATTTAAAAAAATTCATAATCTTAAATTTACATTTTTTTTGTTAGAGTATGATAAGCTTAATTAAGACCGAGACTTTTTTTATTGATATGGATTTTGATTAGAGCTTTTTATTGATGTTGATATTTTGTATATCACTTTTATTTCTTAATTGATATTAGTAAATTTTGTTATCAATGTTGAAAAAAAAGTATATTTTGGCATACATGAATTGGATTTTTTCAATTCACATCTATTATGATTATTCTGTATTGATATATATATAAAAAAATTATCATCAACACATAATGTTTTTCTACAGTAGATTGTTAGAATTTGTTAATATTAATTGGAAAAGACTTTCAGTTAATGCTAACTAAAATTAGTTTAAGTAAAAAAAACTATGAAAATAATCTTAATCAATATCAGCCATCAACCTAAATAATTATGTTTGATATTAAATAAAAATAATATATCTCGTTTATTTTAATTGATAAAGTTTTGTTAATATGAGTTGGACATGTTTGATAAACTTAGAAAAAACTGTTAAATTATAATTAATTAAAAAATATTAATTATTTAATATTTAAATAAAAAAACAAATTAGAGAGAGAAAGAGAACACATTGTAAATTTAAGTTTTGACTCTTGAATATGGGATTTTTTTTTCATTTGATTTCTCTCATTTAACATATATTTTTAATCTTTACTGTTTATTTTATTTTATTTTCAAATTATTTATTTTAATCAGTTTTCTTAAATTATGACAGTGATATATTTTTTTCTCCATATTGTTTTTTTTTTACTGTTTTCTCTCCTAATTAATATTATGAATGAACTACAACACCCCTATGCTTTTAACTCCATGCAGAAAAACACTACTAAATACATGTATTTTAAAAAGTTGTACAATTTAACTCATACGTTAATGATCATTAATAATAAGTCTTATATTATAAATGTCAGATTTGACCATTATAAGAATTTTTATTTATTTTCTCCGATATATTTTTTTGGGGTTATCTTTTACTTTTTTTTCGCATTTACTTTTTTATCCTACAGACTTTTAAGTTGAATCTAATTACTGTTTTCCAAAACTCAAACAATGATGCTCATTTTTGTGTGTCTTTCAATGTGAAAACTAAACACTTTGTTTTCTCTCACTACATGTAATAATAAAAAGTTGTGTATTATAAGTTTAGGATTCATTTGGCAGACAGATAGGATATAATAACTACCATATTATAATATGTTTCACCAACACGAGATGATAATATTATCTTTTATTTAATTTTTTTATTAGCGTAATATATTTTTTATTCCAAAAGGGAGTTGAATTATATTTAACGATAAATTTTCTTTTCCATTTTGTATGTATATAATAATTATACATA
>Ga0123341_1004491_pt1 | contig 12251 bp, 11 predicted proteins | sample Turbeapinknodule_FD_89959 | JGI IMG/M metagenome (GOLD analysis project Ga0123341, IMG submission 89959) | Root nodule microbial communities of legume samples collected from Mexico - Turtle bean Mexico pink nodule | ecosystem: Host-associated > Plants > Roots > Nodule | place: Mexico: Nepantla... | reverse complement strand
TCGTGGGCTCTAAAATGTTTATAAGAGACAGTGTAAAAATTTACACTTATTTTTTTTATTCTTTCCCAATTTGCACTTGTCGTCTTATATATTCTTTTTTAAAATAAAAAAAAAAAAAAAACCTACCGAATAACACTTCTACTTTACTTTTAAATGCATTATTTTGAATTTTACTTTTAAAACTCTTTTAAGACAAAAAATGAAGAGAAAATGGTAGACTGGGACAATCCAAGGGAAATCACACTTCTACAAATATGGTACATCAGAATAAAAAAACAAAAACAGTACATCATTTTCTCAAACCTGCCATTGCTCAATCTGGAGCACTAAATACATTTGGATTACGTGACTTTTGAATAAGAAACACTTTCTTCATGGCAGTCAAAAAATCCTGGGCTGAATGACAATTTGTTGTTGCTTGTGCAGAATTTCAGAACCAGTTCCTTACCTTCGTAGGATGATACAGACGTGCATATGTACAAAAACTGAGCAAGTGGAAGAAGAGACTTCACGATATGTCATCACCTAAATATGTGAATACCCTTTTCTTGAAGAGGCGAGCAAGGTCAACAATTTCAGTTTCTCTTATATGCTTCACCATGCTGTCCTGCTGCTCATTTTTTTTTCCTTTCCGAGATAATCTGCTTGCAACATCAATTGCCAAACCAGCCATATCCCTAGTGGTCGTTAAACCTCGCAATACAGTGCCAGAATATAAAGGATTCGACACTAGTCTGTTAAGTAATATCAGTATCTCCCGTATCAAAAATGTCCTGACAGTTCAACAAATGAAATGAGTCGCAAAAAATCGATTAGAAACAAAATATAAACAGAAATGGAATATATATATATATATATATATATATATACATATTCTCCTTCTTTCATAAAACAAATAGAGAAATGAAATATATATATATATATACACACACATATTCTCCTTCTTTCATAAAACAAATGGACTAAACGAACCATTAGAAAAACAATTGTAAAGTACAAATTTACAAACACTTAACTTTTCATTATCTAAAAAAGGATAAGTAAAGAAATGAACAATTTTTATGATTGTATCCAAACAGTCAGTTTTATTACCTCTCCCTGAAAATTTCTGTCTGCTGCTCATGTGATCCAGCTTCGAGGTCCATCTCTGACACAAGTAATTGCAAAATCAACATAAGATAGTTTACCCCTCTACTTGAGAGCCTATGACCAACAAAAATTTCAAAACCCGGTTGTCCAGACGATGCAAGGAATGCCAGCACAAGAATCACATTTCTGCTTACTTTCAATCCCTGAAATTGCAATGACCTAAATTTTAGGTAGTAATATTTTGAAATATGTATAATATTACTTTTCCCAAACTGAAGTAAATTACTTGACTACATCCTTATCATAGAAGAGAATAATAAAGCTTTAAATCTTAATTTTTTGTCCAAAAGTTTTAGAAGAGTACTTAATTTATTTACGTATTTGTTAAATTAAGTGTGGAAGATGGCTACACTTTTCACTTCTCAATGTTTAAGTAACTCATTTATTCTATAAATTATCTTCAATTTGAACCCCCAAAAAAATCCGCAAGGTCTTTAATGAGTTGTGATTCTTCGGCAGGAAACTGTACAATCAATTGGACAATATCACAATAAATGTGATATCAACAGAATTCATAATAAATTAATCACATCTCAATTGATATACCAAATTGCAGCATGGTATGCCGGTGTAAGTATCTTTGATAGCAAACATACCAGTAAACCAACTCTATGAGAGGTTACACAATCAGACAATCCTTGAAGGATGATTTTAAAATTTTGGAAATCTGAAGTCGATTCATTCTTATCCATAGCACTGCTATCATCCCCCTCTTTACAACCATAGCAGAAAGCAGCCAACAGCTTTGGACCTTAAATGCGTGAAAATAAAAATTCAAAAAATACAAATAAAAAGTTAGGACCTGCATCGAATGCAACAGCACATACAAATTGATATTAACGCTCAATTTAAAACTAGAAATCTAAAATAGATATCTCATGAAGTCAGGTATGAGGTGGTTCAAGGCATGTTCTGTCTGAAGATCCTTTATTCAATAAGTATCAGACCTTGTGTAAAAGCAACACGGTATTGAATTTACTTTAGAAATACCACATCCTTCTACTGTTTATAAGGGTGTATGTTAGTTCAGGATTAACAGGTATTAAAGCCCAATAGCACACAATATGGGGCAAAGACTCAAAAAGTGGTTACTAAAGAGAGGTAATGATAGAAAGTGGTAGAAAGAAAAATGTTACGGAATAAAGAACTTTCAAGCACCAGGTCACCCGAGCTAGAGATACAAACTGAGTATTTGAGAGAACTCAGAACTCTGCTATAATAACACAAGTGATATCATGTAAACTGGCACTTGCTTTGTAAACTTCACAATTCAGATATCAAAACATGGAGAGTCAAACTAAGATTGTTTGAGTTCATGAATTTTATCAGGTATTTGACAGTTGTCAGTCAGTTTTGCCAATATTTCATTACATAAAATTGATGCAGGAGAATAAAACTCCAAACCTCCCATCCCATCATTGTAACAAGAAACAAAAAGGAAGCAACAAAGTTTTGTTGATTTTTAACAAATTTGCAAATAAACTCACATGTTCTTAAATTAGGGACTAGAAGAAACTATTAAAAGGAGTATTGCAAAATAATTTCATTCAAGCCGACTGACGTATACATGGTAAGACTGGATTTAACAATTTTTTAAAAAAACAGGAAATTATTTATTTTCTTTCAAAACTGTTACATTCCTACAAAGCTACAAGAAAAGACACAAGAGAGTTATAAGTCTACATGTAGCAATTGCTAAAACAATTGAAATGAAGGGTGCCAGTAATCAAACTATGTAGTACTTTATGAAAAAAAAAATGATAAATTGGTTAGCAGAGGAAGCTTACAATTCAGAACCAGGTATAGAAGTCTTAGAGTGTGTTTCTTCACACACAGCCCAGCATCCTTCTTTAGCAATTCTGAAATAGTTTTAAAAACTATTTTCTGGCTAAACCTGTGTTCACACAAACTCTTGACATGAACATGATATCTTCATAAGCCAATTTTTAAAAGTAAAACAGGACCTTAAAACTTACTGCTCCCTCTCAAAGCAAGCATTACTTCTCACGAAAAGCAGCTTCATAATAGATACTGCCTCCACTCTCACTCTTTCTTCAGTGATCCTCATGGCAATTTGATGCATTATCTCAAAAAGATACACCCAATTTACATGAGGTTGTAAGGAGTTTTGATGGTTCTGGAATTCTTTTCTGCTTTCTATTTCTTCATCGACAAGATTTTCATCTTTTACACCAAAATCCACAAGGTCCTTCCCATTGCAAAGTCCTTCAATGAAGACATTGTCCCTGAGCAGAGTGCACTGGAAAGATCAAATCATAAGTTCATAAGAACAGGAACAGCAACAAGGAAAGATAGAAGAAGTGACTTCACAAAAAGTAAAGTCGTCCGCCAACTTATAACATATCCTGGATTCTTAGTCTAGCCGCCAAAGGGGTGAAAAGGTACAGATCACTAAACTCTAGAAAAATATATATTCTATACCACAAAGGCCAAGCAGCATTTTCTGAAAGCCTCATATTAAAGAATTGTTTTCTACAACAAAGCATTTTAACCAAATCAACAATTCAAATGGTAACCTTAGGATACACAATTAACACAAAGTTGTTAAAAACAAGGGAAAAGGTTATTCAAATAATGCATACCTCCTTCCAGCATTATTTTCCAATTCCAGTAGGAGCTTCAGAAGCATATGCAGTACACATAGAGAGCTATGGACAATAACAACCTATGCAAGAGGGAGGAATTTTGTCAGTAAAGGTTTATGGATTATAAAATAGAGAGCAAGACAAAAAAAAAAGAACACCTGAATAAATTAGTTTCACAAACTTGAGAAAGCAATATGACAAGTATAAGGACTGATAAGAACCTTGATGGAACCAGACCACAAAGCAAGCCCAAACCCTTATAAACCCCACACTAGACTTTCAATTTTAGAATACCATCAAAAGCATAAAATGACGTGAGCAAATAATGACTCAATAACCCCTGAATAAATAAAAAATCATTTTAGAAAAATCATAGCTCACAATTAGTGAGGTAGAGCAAGCCAACTGCATTGCAAAGATGTCCACTATGATACAATTTCAGATGGATTTAATACAGTCAAAACTTGGTTCTAGAAACCAGATATATCAGAACTTTAATCTATGCCACACATATAGAATACAAGGCTCAAATATTTGAAACTTTATGCTGAGGGAAGTCGTTATTAGTTTCTGTTAGAGCCCAGGAAAGAGAAATGAGAAGTTGATATACGCATAGAAAAGGAGAAAGAGATCTCCATGGGCATCCCCCTTAACTGAAGGTTCCCTTGTTCATGCAGACATTCAAATTTTCCAAACAAATCCTGTTACCCTAAACCCTAAACCCTAAAGCAAACTGTTTTATGAATCTGTTTGACAACCTTGTAATCCAATACATATTGTTTGCTAATGTGTTAGCATTACAGAGTATGGAGAGAGGAAATAGCAGATTAGTTAGTAAAAGTTGGAGAAGTTAGTTAGCCAGTAAGGGAGTTAATAAATAGGAAAACATAAGGGAAAAGATTCATCCCTGCTTGTATCATTTTGTAGATTGAGCATTTGCTCAAAGGAGAAATCCTTTGTGAATGGGATACCCTTGAAGGATAGATCTCCTATTTCAAGTTTTTTCCATTCAATTCTATAATAAAATTCCCTTTTTTTCATTTATACTCTTCCTAAACTATGAGTATTAATTATTACTTTTACGTACAAAGAAAAAGTATTGAATCTTTAAGAACCTGTATGATCCATTAAAATATCTACCAAATCATCTTTCTGTAAACCTACTACTTAAAAGAAAAAGTTATAAGCCACAGAACAGGTAATAGTAATATAAGCTTGCAAGCAATTGGAAAATAAAACATTAATTCACAACGTACTTACATTTTCCATACCACAGAGATCAAGCAGTGGTCCAATTAAAGCTTCCAAAACATTTGTTCCATCAGCTATCTGTAAAACACATCAATAACTGGATGATACACAATTACACTAACATTATTGAACAATAGAACCAGCTTAATACCAACAGTTAACATATCCAACATGTTACCATGAAAAGGAACCAGTTCTAAAAATTATAAAAAATGAAAACCAAACTAAACTATGATACTATTAGAAAAGACAAATGCAGAAAATGATGACTGGGAAATCCTCCTGGTACCACACCTAACATGGACAAATTAACAGAAACAAAAACACTGGGCACAAGAGAAGAGAGATCCGTATATCTAACAACAAAACCGCTTTAAAACAACCATGAGGAGAACCCCAGAAAGCAAAAAAAATTATAAACCAGCAAACAAACATCAGAGTTCATGCCAATTTCTTTACCTTGCTTTTTTGGGAAAAAAATCAAAAGCAATGATCAAGCGAAGGTCACTCACTACTCACTACTTCAAACCAAACAATTTCATGTCTTGGAATTTCCATTGGATCAGAATTCACAACTTCATATATGAGTTCTACAGGGGGATATATAAAAAAGGAGAGCTGAAATAATACCTTTGTCAATGCAAGATAGAGATTTGAAATTTTAACTGCCTCTGGAGTATGAAAACGATCCTTGAGGTAATGCAAAGCTACTCCTGAAGAGCTTAAATCTGAAAATAACTCTCGTGTTATTTCAGTGGGCATACTCATATTCATACAGCCAAAGAGAATATGAAAATCTCTTTGACAACCCACAAGCAACTTGGATATCACATTATTTCCCATCTTTTTAGTAGGAGATCCCCATATTGCCAGCAACTTCTGGGAGAGATCAAGATAAGCTGAGAGATCATCACTTAGAACACCTTGGGATTCTTGATGACTAACCATGTCCGTTTCAACTCCCTTAGCTTTAAAAGTAGTTTCAACTGGCATACAACAAAAACAAGTCAAGGGGTTGTCACATGTAAGAAGAAAACAGAAAATTCTTTAAAATGAGAGATATATTTTTCTCATGTCTCACCAATTGGATCGTTTGAAGATACTCCATTTTTAAATTTTGAAGATGTGTTATGACAATTGGGATCAAGAGTTCCGAAATCCCTGTCAATTTTGCCCCAGGTTAATAATAACTTTATGCCACATGTGACGCAACATTACATTAGAGTGAGTAAGGATAAAAATTAAGAGACAACCTCTAGCCTGATATGCTACACTGGATGCTTATTTGTCATTCTAGACTATTCTATTACTCAAGCAATTTAATTATTAACTATTTCAGGCGAACTGTTTCTTTAGCTGAAACCATTTGTCACACAATACATAATTTGCAATGGCATAAGTAATACAAACAGTGATAGGGACATATTCACCAACAGTTACTCCAACAGTTGTTAATTTCAGCATCGGCTCATAAACTTCATAGCAGAAAGTTAAGTTCCCCTTTTCATCCTATTACATCATTTTCAGTGCCTTCTACCTCATATGACATGATTCAATATATGTAAGCAACATGGTATAAAGCTGCAATAAATTAAAGAGCTAAACTGCAAGCTTTCTCGTTGACTAATCTGAGATGCAACTGAAAGGAGTCATTATTAAAAAAATGACTTACTTGTTTATACTCTTTGTCTTTGTAAACTTAGCGCGACCACTTTCTTCTTCGTTACTAGAAGACGTGAATTTGGGTTTATCTTCTTTTTTGTCTCTTTCTTTCTTTAACTTGACACGCTCTTTTTCCTGAAAGCATGCAATTGAGTTACGACATTCCAACAGTTAATCGACTCCCAATAAAAAATTTGAAGCAGTAACAGAAGTGTGAACAAATAAACAGAATCTAGTCCTCAGAAAAAGAAAAAAAAAAGACAATGCGTGTATATAGTTGCCCAGCCATACCAGATTTGCAATCTGCTTTGTTGCATGTTCCAGCTCCCTCTGTTCTTGCCGCCAACCAACATGCCAAGTTTAGTACAAGAAAAAAATAAGCTAACATTTTAACAAACATTGGAACAATCCAGCATAGCAAATACCTTTTTCCCTCCCTTGTAACTTCCAAAACAAACAACAACACAGATAGGGGAGCACTACCAATAGAAACCTCAAGGAATAACGATTGAAATAGACACCTTAAATATCTTAAAATCAGATGACAAAATTTCACTGACCAAACTTCCCTCTATTACACTCCACGTCGAAATTCCAATACTAAAACGGAAGCCCCTTTGAGAAAATATTTATGTTTTCACCCAACTGACACTTGTTCTCAACCTGTTTCCTAACAGTTTTTTTTTTTCTTCTGCAGAAATATTTGAAAGTGGTAGTAAAGTAACACAGTGGCATTTCAGTAAATAAAAACAAAAACAGAATAAACAACGACACCAAGTTTGAATATAAAGTGCAAGACCTAAAAATGGAAGATTGGTGCATTTACTTCCATTTGGAGATTCGTGAATACTACCTTTAAGCGTTCGATCTCGAGGTCTTTGTCGGAAGGAGGATTAGGAGGCGAATCGACAATGACAGCGGTGATCCTCTGAGATAGCTCTCGCGGTGGCGAGAAGGAAGCGGCGGAAGGAAGCGGTTGCGGAGGGTGATAGGAAGTTGAGGGAACGGCGTTAGAGTATGGATTTGGTGGTAAGAAGCGGTGGTCCTCCGGGGAGGAAGAAGAATAAGGGTTAGAGGTTGGTTTCGGTGCGCTTGCAGTGAGGACAAAGAGCTCTTCGATCATCGCGTGATTCCATTCGTCGAACAATTCGTCGTTTGGATTCTCCATCGTTCAAACCCACTCACTCTCTCGGTTGTTAGGGTCTTTCTTAGCCTTTCAACACTCAAAAATGGCAATTTAAAGCTTTAACTGTTTTTGGTTTTTATTTATCTGGAATATGACAAAATTGTTTTTTTTATTTAAATTAAATTTAAATTTCCCAAGTCACTCCTTCTTATTATATTCAACTAGATTTTTTTTTAACAAACTTAAAATTAATTATCCTAAATTTAGTGCGACTCCTGTCATGTCACTAGACATTGTCTCGCAACATTTTAGAATAGTTTAAAGATGTAATATTTTTACCTAATATTTAATTTAAATAAATTATAATTTTTGCAAATTCGAGTAAAAAAAATAATCTACCAAATATTTTCTAATTCAATAAATAAGTTTATCAACTCAAAACTTATAAGTTAAAAAATGAGTTAGTGTATTACTTGAAATGACAACTACTAGAAAGCTTGAGAAGAGCACACTGTATCTTGACACTTTGACGTCCTGATCAAGACAACATCCAATTATCTTATGTTTATGATTCAAATTTAATCAAATAATTAGCAATATTAAATGAAACTCAAATTCTAAATCATGATTAAAATATATGTCTCTTACCTGTGCGTACATATAAAAATCCAATACAAGCAATATAGATGGATAAACATGTAAAAGTAAATATATGTTTTTATATCTTTTAAAATAGAAGTGACAAAGTAAGTCATGTATGGTAGGTCGGCTTCTTAGTGAAATGGGTCAACATTTGGAATCATAGGTTACTATTTGTCTTAGGCAATGGTTTCCTGCATCGATCAAGGCACAGGACGAATTTTTAAAATTTTCATTGTGTCTTCTCTTTTTCATTTTGAAAAATAGTGTATGGTGATGTAGAGAAAGTTCATTCTTGTGGTGAAACTTTGCTTTGAGCTGCAGAAGAGGAGGTTATATTCATTGTTGTGCACGGACGTTCAGTGTAAGCTTCGTTTGCCAAGTTAATGAGGTAATTAGTCATTTTTCAGTCGTTTCTGGTGTTTCGTTCGAGCTCAGCTGGTCCCAGATATCGGCATCCAGAAGTCTGTTTTTTTCATTACAAATATTAATATCCGGAAGTCAATTTTTTCAATTACGGATGTCAACATCCGGAAGTGTGGTTCGTTGCTTCCGGACGCCCATGTCCGTAGGTCAAAATTGGCTTATGAATGTACATATCCGGGATTGTTTTATGCAATCCGGATGTATATATCCAGAAGCTAAGTGTTGATATTTTTTTTTCTTATGGATTTATTTATCCGGAAGCTAAGTGTTCATTTTTTTTTCCAGCAGCCCAATGGATACAACAAAGTCATACATGGGAGTTTTAGGGGAGATTGATGTGTGGGATGGATTGGATGATGTTGATCTGGAGCAGTCAATAAGTTATAATGCATTAGATAATGAACACATGGCACATGAGTGTAGTGAGACATTTTCTACAAATGAGGTATGGTCAATGTTGTGAAAGTTTTTTTTATGACTTGTTTTAAAATTTGGCATATGTTATTGTAGGTATTCCGTGATCGAGATGAGCTGTTAGAGTGAACGAGAAGTGTTGGCTATAGTTATGGGTTTGTTATTGTTATATTAAGGTCGGATACATGGACGGACCAACGAGGAAGGATGACCTACGTATTGTTAGGTTGTAAGAGAGGAGGTAAATACAGACGATATAAAAAAGAAGTAGATGTCAGTCGAACGGGAAGTAAGAAGTGTGAGTGTCCTTTCAGATTGCAAGGCAAACCAGTCAAGGGTGGATGGTTGAATTAATTTGTGGTTCTCACAATCATGACTTGGTAGAGACAATGGTGGGTCATCCGTATGCTGGAAAGTTAAGTATAGAGGAAAAGGTTATGGTTGAGGATATGACTAAAACTTCGATCAAGCCAAGAAATATTTTACTAACCATGAAAGAGAGAAATGAGAAGAATGTGACGACGATTAAGCAGGTTTATAATGCAATGACTGTTCACCGAAGATCACAACGAGGTCACAAAACAGAAATGCAACAACTGATGTTGTTACTGGAGTGAGACAGGTATGTGCATTGGTGTAGGTGTGATGAGGTCTCGAATATTGTGCAAGATATATTTTGGACACTCCCAGATTCAGTAAAACTGGTGAACTCATTTAATATTGTCATATTAATGGATAGTACGTACAAGACGAACAAGTATAGGATGTCGTTACTTGAGGTTGTTGTGATTACGTCAACAGATTTGACTTTCTCCATTGCATTTTGTTTACTAGTAGCAGAAAAGGAAAATATTTTTTTGTGGGCCCTTGACAAACTTAAAGGGTTGTTTTTTAGAGTTGATTCATGCCCTAGGGCGGTGGTATGTGATAGAGATGTTGTCTTAATGAATGCAATTAGAATGGTGTTTCCTGAAGCTTATAATTTGCTCTGTCGATTTCACATTGATAAAAATGTGAAAACAAAATGTAAAATGTTGGTGCATCCAAGAGAGGTATGGGATCAAGTAATGGAAGTGTGGGGATCTGTTGTGGATTGTGATATTGTTGAGGCATCTGAAAATCATGTCAATGCTCTTCGAGTTGTCTGTTCTCCATGGCCTATATTTGTTGATTATGTGATGGAAACATGGTTACGTCCACATAAAGAAAATTTTGTGAAGGCATGGATAGATAAGGCGATGCACTTAGGAAACACAACAAGTAACAAAGTTGAGGCGACACACTAGAGCCTAAAGAGAGTTCTTCAGAATTCGATGGGGAATTTATGTTTCTGCTGGAATTCCATCAATAAGATGATTATTTTACAACATAATGCAATCAAAGCTTCATCCCAAAAGAGTCTGCATGTGGTTGGACATCGGCTTAAGGTTACAGCTTACAAAAAATTGTCAGGTTTTGTGTCTAAATATGCTTTGAACCTTATTCCGAAAGAGGTTGATAGGGTTAAATCAATGGGGTTTGATAAAAGTAGGTGTGGATGTACTCTTACATGTACTCATGGTCATCCTTGTGCGTGTCAATTGACTTCGTTTGGTGTTGGTAGCATACCACTTAAATCAGTACATGTGATGTGGATTCGTTTAAGCTTTGAAGACATTGCAACTGAACAATCTTCATGTGAGTTGTCAATTGATAAAGAGTTTGAGGTCATCGCGAACTGTCCTACACAATTATGAGGAGCCTACGGATGGCCATATCCAGAAGTCAGTGAGGTGCCAGCGGATGGCCATATCCGGAAGTGACAAATGTGCCTGCGGATAACCATATCCAGAAGTCAAAATGTTGCTTGCAGATGACCATATCCGGAAGTCACAAATGTGCCTGCAGATAACCATATCCGGAAGTGAGTGATGTGCCTACAAATGTCAGTGTCCGGAACTGATGTAGGTTAATACACTGAAATACTAAAACATTGTAAGTAGCATGAAGCAGAAACCGAAAACATTGTTAATAACAATATTAAAATCCATATTGAAACATATAGATAAAGTTCAAATACATTGTCATGGATAAAAATATTACATAAAAAGAAATCCCAATACATTGTCAATCATTCCTACGTGCATGTCTCTTGACATATACGACTCTATTATCAGTCGCTCATCGTGCTAACATAATGGCTGCTTGTATGCCTTCCCGAACAGGGTTGTCCTCCACGACATCATCATGATTAAGTAATGGTTGTAATGTTTGTGTAATTCTACGACAAATACCCTACAAGCATGAATGACATACTGTTAGAAAAAGATAATACAAATTAATATGTTAACAATGTTAGAAGCATACCAGAGCATGATGTGACTCCTCAGGATGACTTGACACTGCTTTGTGATCACGTGCATCTGAGGGTACCGGTACAGGACGCTCATCCTGGTCCGTATTAATCACATATGGATGTGATACAGATCTAAACCAAGCCATGTAATCTTCAACGTAAGCGCCATGATGAGGTGTTATGGCATAGTCATGTATGACATAATCATTGAAATGTAACCATCGACGGTCCATTTCATTTGTATTCGGATGACCATGTCCAAGTACAGATGGGTTGCGAGGGATGATCTGTGTATATCCATACTGACGCAGAACACGTTCTGGCATGTGCAATTGTGTCCAATTTCCAAGCCTCAAATAACCACAGAATAAGGAAATCCACTCGAATGGACGTTCTTCCTTGTGCTCATTGTATGGACAAAACCAAATGGAAGCTAGTGTCAATGTATCCAACTGTGATCGAACAACAACAATTGAATTACCTTTTCCAGCATCATACAGCCTACACCGAGGTTTGTCTTCATAATACAGTGCTTGCATACATCTCATCCCTATAGACGGGAAGTGCTCATAAATCCACCCCTGCAACAATGTCGCATAACCAGCTAGTTGCTTAGTGTTTGCATAACTACAATCTCCTAGCT
>Ga0123341_1004487_pt1 | contig 12257 bp, 4 predicted proteins | sample Turbeapinknodule_FD_89959 | JGI IMG/M metagenome (GOLD analysis project Ga0123341, IMG submission 89959) | Root nodule microbial communities of legume samples collected from Mexico - Turtle bean Mexico pink nodule | ecosystem: Host-associated > Plants > Roots > Nodule | place: Mexico: Nepantla... | reverse complement strand
CCAAAGGTAGTGTGTTTCTTGAAGGGTTCAAGGTCACTACTTTGGTGGTTTGTGTTTTGTAATCTGGTTTGATTGCTTAGTGGATTACCCAGTGGTATTCTAGGGACTGGATGTAGCTCTTGGTTTAAGAGTGAACCACTATAAGATGTTTGTGTGATTCTCTCTTACCATGAACTTTTTTTTAATTCTGTTTTAAGCTTAATTGATATAAACAACCAATTGTTTCAAAGAAACAATCGATTCTTTTTCTGTGTATTGCTGCATAACTGCTTGAGTTCTTGGCTTACTTGATTCCTATTCTGGATTTATACAAAGAATTTCATTAAACCTGAAAAAGTTGTCAAAAACCCCTTTTAAGCAATTTACCCCCCTCTTGTTTAAGGTCGTATATTCTAACAAATAATTCTATTATAAACTAAAAATATATATAAATTTTAAAAAATACAAATTATAATGAACAAAAAATAAACAAATTAATAACATAAAAATGTAAAAAATTTAAAACACCACCTACCTTGTGCGTGAACGAAACGGTAGTGGTAAATAGTGGCGCGGGACAGGCAACGACGACGGAAGCAAAGTCAACAACAATGATGTTAGGCGGAAATAGCGACGATGAAGACACAACAAAAAGCAAACAAAAACCTTCCCAATGAAATAGTGACCTTAACAATGGCATAAGACAAAACATAAGAGAAATAGAAAACATACAAAAATCAATGGTGAAGAAGAAGAGAGGAAGACAATGCTTACCAATGGCACGAAGACAATGCAAACAAGAGAGGAAGCACAGAATAGAGGACACACAGAAGAGCAAGGAAGCACAAGAGAAAGGAGAGTATGAAAACGTAAGTAGCACGCTTTTGAGGTAGGGTAAAAATTTTTACGAATACAACTATTTGTAAAAGCCGCATTCTTAAATCAAACGCTTTGATTTAAGAATGAGACTATTTGTAATAGCCGCATATGTAAATCAAAGCGCTTGATTTAAGAAATGCGACTATTACAAATAGCCGCATAGCCGCGTTCTTAAATCAAGTTAATTTCAAAATGCCACCGCATTTTGAAAGACAGTTTCTGACCGTAAAAATGCATTAAATAATGAGTCGTTGTTTTAACATTTTGTACTAGTGGAGGATGGTTCCAAGGAGCTATTCAGTGCAGAGTGGGTAGTAGGGATAAGGTCAGACTATGGGAGGATGTATGGGCTGGATGTTGTACCCTCAAGGTTTTGTATCTTAGGTTGTTTTTTCTAATCTCTTGATAAGGGTCTTAAGGTGGCAGAGGTACGGAAGTATGAAGATTTCGTATGGCATTGGAGGCTTAGATGGAGGGGGGAGAGGTTCCATTGGGAATCATCATAAGAAGTAGAATTGCTAAGGCTTCTTTCTAGGGTGCAACTGCTAACAGAGATGAAGGATAGGCAGGTATGGGAAGGCGATGAGTCTGGGGAGTTTTTGGTGAAAACTGCTTATGTGTTGATAAGTGTCTAATTTCATTATTAAATCTGATTAGAAAGTATTTTTATGGTTTTGATCTAAACAATAATACTAAACATATTTGAGTGTTAGGAATAGACTTGAAATGTTAATTGCCATAACTGTCTGAACTTGATTCTAAGATGTTTTTATAAATGTGCGAGGAATTGATATTTAGGAAACATTCCTAATAATTTTAATGCGAGGAATTGATATAAATAAATTTTATACGGGCATCAATTTCAATCAAAGAACATAATGTTACCATGTTAATCAAAATACATGAGAGTGAGAAAGATGAAACCTAATCCCTATTTTTCCAAATTGAAGCAACCAATTCTTTGCATGTTTTCTTATTGATCATCGTCAACATAACCACTTTCAACAAAGCTTTCATTATTATGTTTTATATTTAGCGAGTATAGTACTTGATAATTCAATTTTTCCTAGTGGGATCGATATCCATCCTTAGGGACAAACTATTACTTCTGACAACGCGGTGGTAAAAAGTCATCATGTGCATCTAGCAAATCACGTAAGAGGACCTCATCATGATATTTTCAGCCAATTGTGGAGGGTTAAAGCTTCCCCAAGTGTTTTGACAACTGCATGGAGGGTAATGGTGGACCGTATTCCAACAAGAGTTAATCTTGCTAAGAAAGGGGTGGAAATGCCTACACTGGTGTGTGTTATGTGCCAAGTCGTCAATGAATCGTCACAACATCTCTGCCTTCAGTGTAAGGTGGCCCAGTGTGTGTAAGATCGTTGCTTTAGATGGATCGGCGTTTTGTATGTTCACCATGTGGATCTGAAGAGACACTTCGAGCAATTCTACTTACCACAAGGTTCCTTTAACCATAATATGTTGTAGAAAGGTATGTGGGTGGATGTGATCTAAAGTATTTGGGAACAAAGGAACCTTATTATCTTCAAGCAGGGGATGTGGATGAGGAAATTTTTTTCATATGGCACAACTAAAATGTTGGCTATGGTTGAAACATAAAATGTGTGCCTTTAATTTTTCTTTTTCTAAATGGTGTATGAGTCTGATTCTGTGTATTCAGAAATAGTAGTGAGGGGGTTGGTGAAGCAAAGCAAGTTGGTCTGGATGCATACTCTGTCATCTTTGAAAAGCCCCATAAGTAGGTGGTCTGTGGTGAGTGGTTGGAAAAGCTGGGAATGGTTATGTTATGCGGGGGTTTTTCTATTTTGGCATTGTAGTTATGTGTGGTGCAGGGGTCTTCCGTAGCAGAAAGAGGAGGATTGGTTTTGATGCAAGACAAGTTCTATTTTCTTGTTTTGTATCCCTAATATACTTTGTTGTGTGCTGCTGGTGCGTGCTATAATATGTTCAGCAGCAAAGATTATCTTAGAAAGGGTGTATAGGTTCTGCTCACAAGGGTCTAAATCTATATAGCTTTTGGATAACGTTAGGAAGGGAGGTACCGTAAAAGCTAATGGTTGATGGTGAGGTTTTGTTGCACCAGTTTTCCCAGTCAACCAGTTGGAGTAGCTACTGGAACTGTTTTAGAGGTTGAAGTTTGCATCTCTCATTGGTCTTAGGGATTTATGCAGAAAATGATGAATCATGTTGCAAAATTTTCGGATGAGTTGAACTTTGAGGTTACAATATTAAGAGTTTTGCTGAGCCATGACCAAATTGGTCCTCCCTTGTTGATACCTCACATGCTTTCACACCATCATCCATCTACTAACTTGCATTCATGGCTCTTTGTGTGGCAATAGGTGCAAGGAACACTAGTTTTGTTGAAGAGTTGTCTAAGCCTATGAAGCAAGAAGACTGGTTAATGTCAATCTTTGAAGGGATTCTTGTAGCTCAATTAGTTGCTTTATCTGGCCAATACAAAGCATTAATAGTATGTTGGAAGGCAGAAGAAAGGAATGCACAGATGTATTATTTTTTTTTTGTTGCAGCTACAATCTGGTTTAAAAGGAACCTATGCTGGTTTTTTCCTTTTTGTTTTGTTGCATAGATGATGCTTAAATGTTGCAGTTTTGGTGCATAATTATGCAAATTTAAGGAGCCTAGGCACTAATGTATTTATGTCTAGTAGATGTTTGTATTGCATTGGTGGTTTAAGTTTTTGACCTAGTTTTTTAGTGTAGGAGCTTTCTATAGCTTATGTTTCTAATTTGTTAAAGCAAGTGTCAAAGGAATCTAGGCCTTTGTGCTTGTTAACTTTTTTGGAGTGGAAGATGAACTTTGTATAAAGGTTTGGACACTCCTAAAGTGTTCCCTTTAATTCATTTATTTATTGCTGATAAAAAAAAGGATTAATGTGTCTGAATAAGTACAAGAATAAAAAAAAGTTACCTAAGTACCTAAAGGATTATCATTGTAATTTTAATGTTTCCAATATATCTTTAAGAGTTAAAAAACGTAGATTAAATAATAATTAAATATATGTAAGCATTGCAATATACTACTAATCAACTTATACGAGCTTAAATGACAAATCAAGCTATTATTTATTTTTTGCAATATTAAACTAAAACGTTTTCATAATACTAGAACATAATTTTTTAATAAATTCTAAAAATCGTTATTTCACATCCAAATTAAATTATGCACATAAGTTTAATTCCCTATAACTTAATGTATACTATATCAATTTCATATGTTATAAAATATATCATATACCTAGTTCAACTATATATTTACATGAATGTTTTGTTTGATTGAGGGATTGGATTTTGGAGGATTGATTTGGATACAAAGTGAATGAAAAGTGATGTGTTTTCGGTAAGTTGAGTACAAAAGTTATTGATTTATGTGATTGATTTTATTGAATTAATGAAAGATAATAGTTTTTTTTTTTTAAGTTCAAAATTGTCTTTAGTGTATATTTTAAAATATAAACTTTTATTTTAAAAATATTAGTTGGAAAATTAAAAATGAATTATTTATTAAAAATAATTATATTATTAATTAGAACCAAAAAGTCATTTACACACAATACTAAAAAATTTCTATACTTTTTCTGCATCTCACACATATTCCTCACTCCAAACTTTTTGTACAAATCTACACCAAAAATCCAAAGTTCTTATAATTACATCTAAACCTTTATTTATATCGGTACAAAATCTCAATCTCAATCTCAATTTATGAAGACACTACATACAGACAGTTCCTATTTGCAGCAATAATTACTAAACCTTTGATCTTTATGTTCTGATCATTTTAATTAATGATTTTAGTTCATAATTCCAAAATCATTTTTTTATAAATTATTATATATTAAATTTTAATAAAATATAATATTCCATTTTAAAATTTTATTTTAACAAACATACTCTCAACTTTAAATTGATTGAAATATTATTTTATAATAATTATTTACTTTACATTCCTACTTAATCAATATTTGTTCTTACACTATACACTGTCTCCGATTCTTATTACACATAAAATGTTGGCATGACAGAAAATTATTTTCATTTCTTGATTGTAAATTACAAAATTGACAATTTTTTAACTTGCCAATATTCAAATTTATATAAATAATTTTTGTTATGTAAAGAAGCCTAAAACTTTTACCAAATTTGAAATTGTAACTGTTATTTTTTCTAAGACTCAATAATTGTATTATAATTATTTTTGGACTAAAATATTCTTAAATAAAAGAAAGAGACATATATATATATATATATATATTAGCAAAACAATTCTAAAAATAGATGATATTAACTAAGATAGTTTTGATAAATATAAAAATTTACAGCATTTATTACTCTAAACTAAATTAATCATTTTCTTTAATGATAATGAATTAGATAATTGAGTCTTATAAATAAGAAGAGACAATACAAACCACTTTCACTTGGACAAATGCTTCTTCATACTTCCGAAATGTTTTTTTTTTTTTACTTTTTGGATTGGATAATCCAAAAATTATTAATTTCTGTCATTTGACATTTCAAACGATTTGGAAGGAAAAAATGGTGTAAAAAGAATTTGATGGAATGCAGAAATTAATGATGTTAATAGGTTGGGCTGCTTTGGTTAGGTTGAAGTGATATTTTTTCAGCTACACTCTCCTTTCCTAATCATAAACCATAAGGCAAATTTTTCCTACTCCCAATCTTTTTGGACCTGTATCCTTTATTTCAGGAATGAAAATCTAGAATTGGAAATAATACATTATGAAAAAATAGATTATAAAAAATTATTGTGTTTCAGAAATAAAAATCTAGAAACAAAAATCAAAATCTCTTTCCAGATAAAAAAAATTCATAATAAAAAAAATTCGTTTTGAAAAAAAAATGGGAAACATATTTAGAAAAGGAGTTCAGAATGTATTTTTATATGTAACTCATTTTATTTAAGGAAATTTTTGTCTTTTTATACTGAAATTGGTTGCATGATATGGTGCAGTAATTGCCGCAAAATTAGTTCTCAAGAAAACATTATAGATAAGAAACTTCACCAACTTCCCATGCTCCATAACACAAATAATCTTTGTATCAGTTTTAAAAAAACTGCTTGAACTTGCCCATGGACAAAAGTTTCATCAACTTCACAAATGCAGATCACAGGTCCATCTCCTCTTTGGATATCAAAATCAATTTAATATATAGGTGGGTATAATCTTACCTTACAAGTTGACTATGCTTAAAATTAATTTTTTAAGATAGTTTTATAATTATTTACAATTTATCATAGCTGAGAGTTTTTTTAATCTATCGAGTTTTTTTAATCTATCGTGTCACCCACTCTTGGATCTCTATTAGAACCGCCACCCATAAATATTTAATCTTATGTACGAGTTAACATTACATCAATTAAAAATAAGATCAATTCATAGTATATAAGTAACTGCGAACCTTATCTTATAAATCAATTTTGTAAAATTATAAATCAATTTTGTAAAATTAAATTAAGTTTAAGATTCATTTATTAAGAATATGAAAAGGTTCTAGCTAATATTCTTCGTGATCCAAAATATTAAAGAAAGTTTAGTATTTCCAATAACAAGCAACAACATTGTGGTACAAAGAGATTGAAAAAGCCAAAATTATGTTTATATGTAATTCTAAACTATATTTTTATTGTAAATGAAAGAGCAAATTCAAGCATCACTCTACTCACTCCAACCACACAATGTCAACTCACTCAAGCATCTATCAATATAGAGTTACTCATGTCATAGAAAACAATACCATAGAAACAGACCACTAGCCTTGTACTTAATTTATAGAATATGAACTTAGATTAAATACAGGAAAAGATGTAAAGACAAGTACTGAAATATCACAGTTACTCACTCCAAGGACAAAACAAGGTGAAAACATTCAAGCTACTACTTTAGTGCCATTTACTATTATAAGCAATTGGCTCATGATTTGTATATACAAGACCAAACTCTTGCTAATCTGTTGTAGAGGAATAACAAGACCAGGGGATTCTAAGGTGTCATAAGTTTATTCCTAAGCTCATTTCTCTTCTGATCAACACATCCTGAGCTGATCAAAGAGGTTATCCAGATATCATCAGATTTTACTGGCTCATCATCGTCATTCCTGTGCCAACTCCAGAAAGCATGCGTAGAGTTTACAATCTTTAGCTCGCCGTGACCAAAACTGGCTTCACGGAATTCTGACCATATTGGCTGTGGATTTATATATCTGTCAACGAGCAATGATGTGATGTGTCCATAAAAATCGTAAGAATGACAGAAGAGAAAATACAAGCAGAATGCATGTTGAGTTTTGACAAATTGAGTTTAAAAATAATCTCTGCATAGATCCTTTGCGAGAACAAATGGTTAAGAGAAAGATTCATTTGGCTTATGCTGAATCAAACTTACTTATGAGCTAAGCCTTCTTTGTTTCCTCCATCGCCAATGGTTATGTGGACTGAACCACAAGGGTCAACTCTTCCATTGTATACACGTTTCTGTGAACCAGACAAAGTATAGTTTAAAATCCTAATAAAATTAAACTTGAAAGAAACAAAAACTCTTAAGCATGTAGCCATACCGAGCGTTCATAAGCATGCACATGACCTGCGAGAACTAAATCCACGCTAGCAGCATTAAGCAATGGCTCCATAGCTGCCATCATATCAGCCCCTTCACCTTGATGAGCTGTGTTACTATTATACCATGGCACATGAAATAACACAAGTAACCAAGGTGTCCTTTTCCTGTCCACCTTTGAAAGATCTTCCTACAGATCACAGACAATAACATTAGGTCTGTGTAGCAAGACAAGTTAAGATTCAAATGAAAATGTAAAATGTCTGGACATATTTATGGCTTACAGATTAAATGTAAACTGTTAAAATTATTATAACAGAATGTTAAAAGAATATTAGCAGAACACCCACAATAACTTTTGGTTTTGCTCTTTATTGCTCTTCATACATATATTGAAATGTGCAGCTATGTATAATGGAGGATATTCAACTTCACATTACTTAATATCTCCAATATCTGAGTTAAAGACATGATCCCAATGCTGGTTTTATGAAGCCTTCTTATTTTTAAGTAGGTTGTTTGCCAAAGCCATATGAAAATACAATTTATGCCTTTGTCAACTGGGATTTTGCATGCCAATGTGTGCTACATTAGGCTTCACGCTAAACTGTAAACAGTAAGAAATGAAATCAAGGAAGGAAGAAGCAATTGTGTCTTTAATTTCTTCATAATTCCACTGAGAGATTTCAAGCCAACAAGATGGAAGAAATAGAGATGCTAGTCATTTCTTTTTAAATGAATATTGAGTCTTTCTGACTAATGACAAGACACAACAATTAAGCCTTATGTCAGTTAATGGAATTGGCCATATGGATGAATTGACTTCGTTTTGAAAATCTTTAACCAGACAAATGAAGAACAATGGAAACAAGGGCATTGTGATGTTAAAAAGTAATATAACGTATAGCATATGAAGGCATGAAGAATACAGGAAAAACTTCTGTTCACAGGTATGACAACAGTTGTTTACAACCAAAAGCAATCTCTGCATATAAAGTAAAATAGAATTTCCAATGTATATATCAATGACATATTCTCTTTGGAAAAAATATGAAAACTAACAGTTTAAAATTTCAAAGCAAGGATCCTTCTACATGGCCATGATGAATCATCCGTTAACTATCCCAAGAGTCCAAGACTGTCACAGATCAAATTTAATTTTCCCCAGTGGATGTGATACATGCCATTCCTAATAATGAAAAATCATTCTGTTCTTCTAACCATTTCTGAGAATGCTTTCCATTAAAAGGTGTATACTAAAATCAAAAACTAGAAAATGAAAACCTAGCACAAAAGAAGCTTTTTGTTTTCCACATTTATTCTCTCCAAGCACTTGCTACGTAATGGTGGCAATAGATAAAGCAACACTTGTCAGAATATAGTAACTCCTAATCAATTAGAGAAATCAACTAACCTTAAGCCATCTATATTGTTCAGAGTACTCATCATAATCTGCATAGGACCCAAGCATGATAATGTGAACACCTGCAACTTCAAATGAATAAAAGAGATTTGAATTTGATCCGCTTTCCTCAAATGGCATTTTCCATCTGGAATTATAGGACACAAACCCATCCTTTAACAAAGGTATGCTCTCTACTTCATGGTTCCCTTGTGTTACCATCCATGGTCTTGCACTAGCAAGTGGCTGCACTAGCCTACCGAACGAGTCCCAGTGACGCTGGATATAATCAGCATATGCAAGGTCTCCTGGAAGTAGGTGAACATTATATTTACATTGGTCAATGTGATCCAATGTTGATTTAGTCCATCCAGTTTGACCCAAATCCCCAGCCACAGCAAAAGTGATTGGAAGTTGAGCTGGAGGAGTTCTGAGCTGGAACTCGGGACCTTGTTGACCGCATCGATAGTAGTACACAGAATCATGCTCCAAAGGTCCAATAACGGTATGGTGTATCTTTCCTGAGTTATAGAACATATAACTGTAAGAGGTGTTCTCTCCTTCAGCTACAGAGTCATATTGCCCTGGTGATGTTCCATATTCTACAATTGAAGGTGCAGAATTATCATCGGTAATCCAAGTAACTCTCATGTGCTGGTCTCCTGCTAAAGAAATGTGTACCTGGAATATAAACTTTGATGATAAGAATCTGAATCAACTGATACTAATTGAGTACCACAAAGTAACATTAACATGCTTACAAAAGATAGATATGATTGCTTATGCAAATATTCATGGTTCACACATTGTTCAAGAATTAGCAAAGAATTCACCAAGGTAAAGGAGAGCAGTTTAAGTTCAAATAAGAAACATTCAATGAAAGTGTTTTACAGAGTACAAGCATTACAACAAATAAAAATCACTACAAAAAGATATCATTTAAAGATTTCACATCACTTGTAAGACATCATTTTAAATGAGAAGCCTAATCACAAACGTATTGAGGATGTAGATTGAATACCATCCACGTTGCAACCAACCTCCTAAGGAAATTTTCATCATAACATAATCAAGATCAAACATGACTCCCATTACAAAAATGCTGCTACTCAACTAGTCTAATGTCACGGACCTCAACCAAGAAGTCACAAATCTAACTAGTGGGCCTTCACTGATTTTCACTTCATCACTCTCCATATATCACAATTTCTATTACCTAAAATCCATAAGGGAAAAAGTATCAAAGAAACATTACAGTAGCAGGGCCATAAACCAAAGAAGAACAAAGAATTACTTAATTAGGACAAACTCCGAAATACCTCATTCATATATATAATTCGCAAAGTAAAGGGAAAAACATCCTATGTTAAGACATACCAGAAACATAACACTTAGGGTATGTTTGATTCTCTTTTCACTTTATGAGATAAAAAAACTATTTTCTAAAACAATTTCACACTACTCACCAATTAATCTCTCTCATCAGAATTCTATTATTAAGTTTTGAAAATTATATCCAAATACAAGTGAGAAGTGATCTAAAATTCAAAAAATAGAAACACTTACATGCTTTCTCACATTTTTCTTCTTTTATTCTCTTCTTATTCAACCTCTCTCAAATCTACACAGTCATGTGCCTAATACCATCTTCACCAACTTTCTGAACAACCATTTTGCCGGGTAAGCATTGTACTGGTATAGATTATGCATTAGATTTGTCAGTGAGTAATCTTTATCTAAAAATCTGGTTAGGTCACTGGAATCTCTCACTCCAACTACTTTTATTCCATCTACCGAGATCACACTTGAAAGGCATCAAGTCCATTCCACCCAGTTTTAATTATGATCTTCTTCGTTGAACAACCTTGTTTACTTGCATGCTAAAAGTTAATAACAGTTTTTGAAAATAAAAATGAAACACACCCATATTAATCTTTCTTTCCATTTTTCCCTTACAAAAACCCAGATTCTGAACCAATAACAGAAGAAAACAAAGAATGGAAAAGAGTAACATTGATCAGCTATAAGCAAAAGGGTACATTAAAAAAGTGATTTAATTGAAGAATACAGAGCGATGAAGTGTGTGACCTGTTGAGGGTAAGAGGAGGGTTTAGAATGCCATGGAAGATGAAAGGCTTTTCGAGGCGGAGGTCGAATGTAATCAGCAGGCACAGTTGCAGACTGAATCAATAAAACCGTCAGAAGTAGTTTCAGTTCCATTTGTGTGTCAACACAAACCTCTGCAACAACGTTGGATCAGCACGACAACAATGTACTTCACGAATCTATCATCACTGTACACAAAGCCGTGATTCAGGTCCGTGGATTTTGGCAATAGTGAATCACTTTATGTTAATTTGTTTATAATATTCATTTATGTAACTTTTTGTTTCTTTCAATATACTTTTAATTTTTCTTCGAATAAACCATCTGCTACAGAGTTAATATCCTACAACAAAATTTCGTTCTGTTGTTATTTATCTATAAAATTCAAATTCATGCCACATGATTTTTAGATAAATTACTTTTATAATTTAGTACGAAATGTTCATTAAAGTTAAATTTATTTAAATGAATATATTTATGAACATCAAAATATATTTTTATCTAAAAAAAAAGAAGCCAAACTAAAGGACCTTGTAGTTAGTGTACTTTTTGTCACGTCCACATTAAGTATTTATGATCGATGTTCATCCTCTGTTCTAAAATAGTGCGTTTGCAACTATATACTTAAAGTTGAGTATGATAACGATGTATTTGAAAAAGGAGTAAAAACCTAAAATTTGAAATTGTAAAGATCAATTAAACATTTTCTACAATTATGTTTTGGTTTTAAAAAATGCGTTTGGTAGCTTTGATTTGTGGGATTGAAAAAGGGATCAATCCAATTTGTTTTTATTGAAGTCATAAAAAACATGTACACACTCATTTGGGATGCTAAACATGGAAAAAAAAAGGAATCAAAGGAATTAACAATTTAATTTGAATTTGAGTAAGGAATCCTATAAAAGATAAAAGAGAAAAACTAATAATAAAAAACTCTTTTATAATATTTTATTATTGAATAAAATATGGATATTATAAACTAATGAAGGGATACTAACTTTGAATGGATCTCTCTACATGGCATGAGAAGGAGACAAAAGCTTAAATTAATTTATTAACAAAACTTTATCATGCATTTTGAAATGATTCTAAAAAGAGGAAGTTCTTTTTTTTTATTATTAGAAATAGGCAATGGAGCAGGTTTGCAAATAGTAAATAAAAATTGAAGAAATGAAGAAGATAAGAAGTTCAATCTTTTAAAAGTAATATTGACGTGAAATTTGCTAAAATTGTAATCAATTATTCAATGATATTTTTTTTTTTTATCTT
>Ga0123341_1004485_pt1 | contig 12259 bp, 10 predicted proteins | sample Turbeapinknodule_FD_89959 | JGI IMG/M metagenome (GOLD analysis project Ga0123341, IMG submission 89959) | Root nodule microbial communities of legume samples collected from Mexico - Turtle bean Mexico pink nodule | ecosystem: Host-associated > Plants > Roots > Nodule | place: Mexico: Nepantla... | reverse complement strand
TGGCATTTGAACATGTAAAAGAACGTCTTCTTGGATCCTCTTGGCCATAACTCTATGGTTGGCCCAAATCTACCCTTTGGTGGGCTTGCATGTGGGCTTGTGCTTGGGCCTCTTCCATCACAGCTTCTTCTTGCACCTGCACCTCCATGGCTTCTTCTGCACCCCCTACTAAAAGCACATTTACTTTTATACCCTTCAATAAAAATATTAAAATATTAATTTAACCAACTTTAATATTACTTTTTCTTTCTCACCTTCTTTGATTTCACTCCAAGCAGCTGCAGCCCCAACGCCGCTCCCACCCTCTCCCACCTCTTTTACCTTTCTCCTTCCCCAAAGTCTTTCTCTACGTTTTTCTTCATACTTCCATTCCATCTCTTTTAAATTCTCATTCTCCATCATTCACGGTGCACGATGTCCACATCACATGTTAGTAATTTTACTGATTTTAATTTTGAAATGTAATCCGAGAAGCATTTGAAAAGTCATGTTCTTCACACAATAGAAATCGGATTACATAATCCGGTGGGTTTTTGTTTTTCCACCAGTTATGGATTATGTAATCCGGTATAGTAGGATGCAATGAGTGCCAGATTAAGTAATTCGGTATAGCTTAGGGTTCAATGATTCCCGGATTACATAATCCGGTGTGTATGATTTGAGTTCCGGATTACTTAATCCGGTAGGTTTGTTTTATTAGGTTCCGGCTTGCGTAATCCGAAAGTTGTAATATTGGTGTTTTTTTTATAGTTTTTCAACCCACTTCGATAAAATATATTATGTAGACAAGTTATGATGATATTATTCATTGTTTGTAAATAATTGAAAGTAACATTGTGTTGTGGACAGATATGGCTAAAACAAGAGGTGGTGGATCTCAGGGTCATGATCGCAGAAGACCGACGGCATCCATTCGTAGAAGAGAGCGATGTGATGTTGAGGAAAGGATTGATGATGATGTTCATATTGATAATGACAATGAACAAGGATTACGGGATGATGACCAAGTAGACCAGAGAGAAGGGTTTCCCGGAGAACCTTCTGATATGTCTTTATTGGTAAATTTTGCTGATCATGTTGTTGTTAAGCTCTGGGAGGGTGAGGTAAGAATAAAAAAACCTTGAATTAAATTATCTTTTTTAATTATTTTTTAAATTTGTTTAATTATATTGAATATATACAAATTTATATTAGGATCAGGGAGAACTCAAGTTGGTATCCCACGGTAGAAAATTACGTAAATTTGGGATGCCTCATGCTAATGTTGAGCCTATTGTACAAAATTTGGATTGTTTAGTTTGTGCAATGTAAGTTATGAGGTGGGGGACAAGGGATTGATTTCAGCCTTTGTTGAAAGATGACATGGGGAGACAAACTCCTTCCAACTTCCAGTAGGTGAGATGACCATCACACTTGATAATGTGTCATCTCTTTTACACCTCCCCATTTTGAGTCAATTCCCTACATATGTGTCATTAGAGTACAATGAAGTTGCGAAAAATTTAGTTAAGTTACTAGGGGTGGAGGAGGCTCGTGGGAAGGTTGAGATGAGATAGTGTCGAGGCATCCACGAGGAATGTTGCACTCAGGAGGCTTGGGAGTGTGTTGTCAGGGCTTACTTGTTGCATTTGCTTAGATGCACTATTTTTGAAGATAAAAGTGTGACTTTTGTATTTGTTTCGTACTTGTTGTTATTCAACAATCTACATATGAGTTGTGAATACGTATAGGGAGCAGCAGCACTTACACATTTATATGAGCATTTGCGGGATGCATCCTACTTTAACACCAAGCAGTTGGCCAGTTATGCGACACTAATTCAGGTATGAAACCATACAAATAATTAGCAATCACATGTTACATTTCATAATGTTTTGTATTAAATTTTTTATAATTAATATGATCAAATTACGTAGGCATGGATTTATGAGCACTTCTCGAGCATGGGAAGAAGATATATTAATTCCTTATATGACGAGGTACACCTGCAGGCAGCACGATACATTGTTGCCCATTAGATTTGTGTTGTTGGTCATGTCCGGGTGCAATTGGATGGGCTAACACACGATGACGTCATTTGGACTCCATATGAGGACCACAGATTGAGCAGGCCATTTGAGACTATTTATTTGTTCTCGGGTCACCTGCGATTGGGCAGCTTATCACAGAGACATATGTCTGAGCGTGTGTTGCACCAATTTGACTACGAGCAGAGCATTCCACCATCATCGATGACTACTGAGGGGCCTGGTGCACAAGTCATTGATCAAAAGTGGTTGCAGTTTGATCACTATTTGGTGACAGGTTTTACAATTGCTTCTAGTCCATCTACATGTCTTCCCGATTACATGTCTTGGTTTAGGAAGGTGTCACACCCATACATTTGCATAGGTGAGCTTGGAGATCGACCCAGTGTTGCACCACGTCGTCACCTTCGTAGTCCAAATGTTGAGCAGGCAAATCCCTCGTCTCAAGATGATTATGGACATTTGATAAGTTTTTTTTATTGTTATTTGATTAAACAATATATTTGACAAGTTTAATTTATTTTGAAGTTGGTGCGGGGTATATTTAGGTGCATTGTTAGTATCCTCTAGCGCATGATAGATTGTCGTCAAGTCACTGCAAGCACTGACGCATATGAGAGTACGGAGGCAGCGTTGCAGCTAGCCCGGAGCGTGACAGATGACAGGGCGGTGTACACTAGACGCTCACATAATGTTCGTGGATGTCATTGATATTTTTTTTTTGTCACATGATTGTAATAATAGTAACTTTGTATGTGTACAATATGATTTAACTAATTTATATTATAGTGTTTGCTATTTTTTTTATCTGACATAAACGCAAATAAATTATGAAACGGAACCCCATATAATAAATTATGTTTTCATCAATCGTCTTCAAGGTGCACATATGTCGGACTAATACTGATTAATTGGGTAGAAGATTGCATTCAACCAATGTAATATGATGACCATAACCTTGTCTCTGAATAACAATGTGTACACCATAAAATGTCAACGGTAGGTATGGGACAATCATCAAGCATTTTTACCTACACCACAAATGAAAATTAGCAAACAAAAGAATATAAGTAATGTGTTGAGTAAGAACCTTGCATGCACAAAGTGTGAATCATACACAAGACCAATACATAGTAGTCGATGTAGACTAACATCGGAGGGAGTGCAATAAGCAATGGAAAAACAGTTATATTTTGTTTCAATGACAAACAGACTAAGATAATATTGTATCTACTTGCTAGTATCCCATATATGGTATTGTCATCCATTTGTCAATACTATCCTGCAAAATACAATAACGAAATTAGATACCATACAAAATCAACTAATCAATAGACATGAATCTTAAGATGATGAGCTATCGTTTACAAAATGGATGCGATCTACATGCTCAAAATATGAAGGGGTGCGTTTTCTAGACCTCTGAAATTTATTTGTTTGACTCTTTTGAGATTCTTTTGTCTTAACTACATTAACTTATGCACATAATGTTGTCATGTTTGGGTAGGCAATTTCACACAACTTGTTTTTAATTGTCACTTTGCCACAAATATCAACCTGTTCGAACCGGGAAGAATCACATCTCATTCTTATTGAATTGACAATTGAGATGATGAATCACATTTAGATAAATCTGAAAAACTCAGTCTCGTCCACATAACATGAACTTCATTAAGTGGAATGAAACTCATAGCATATATGGCTAACTCACAATCACGTGGTAATCCGTGAGTCTAAGTACACATCCACATCGTTCACTATCAAATTCCACATCATTGACCCGATCAAACTCCTCAGCAATGAGAATCAAAGCATGTTTAGATACAAAACCAACCAGCATTTTATACAACTGCACATTTAATGTGTGTCCTATCACATGTAAACTCATTTGAAAGATGTCTTGATCTCATTATGTTAAAGTATAATAACATGTTTGATAGCATCCCAACACGAGCACATATCTCTCATGCTATTTTATAATATTCGTTCAAAGACCAATGAGCTGATTCAACTCTGTATAAGTATAAACATAAAACAATTACATGTTATACACATTCTAAACAAAGTAAAGGCATTGATATACCTGTTTGATATTGTATTTCCCAAATGCATTAACGAATTTGTCCAACACTTCACAAACTTTTCTTTGTGCGGAATAATCCATGCGTTCTTCACATATTCAACAAGTAATGGCCATGGTGAACAAATAGTTTCAAAAAAATTCACAAACCCATCAAATTTATCAATCTCTGTACATTCAATGATAGTCTTCCATGAATCCATCACAACTTTCCAAGCCTCGACAGAATCTACCAACATGTTTGATAGCATCCCAACACGAGCACAGATCTCTCATGCTATTTTATAATATTCATTTCAAAGATCAATGAGCTTATTCAACCTTGTATAAGTATAAACATAAAACAATTACATGTTATACACGTTCTAAACAAAGTAACGACATTGATATACCTGTTTGATGTTATATTTTCCAAATGCATTAATGAATTTGTCCAACACTTCACAAACTTTTCTTTGTGCGGAATAATCCATGCCTTCTTCACATATTCAACAATTAATGGCCATGGTGAACAAATAGTTTCAAAAAATTTCACAAACCCATCAAATTTACCAATCTCTGTATAGTCAATGATAGTCTTCCATGAATCCATCACAACTTCCCAAGCGTCGACAGAATCTACCAACATTTTACACTTTGCTTTAATATTCTTATTGATGTAAAATCGACAAAGAAGATTTATTGCTTTAGGAAACACAATATTGATGACATTCATCAAAGCAAGATCTTTATCACAGACAATGACTTCAGGCCCTACATGCGATGTCAAAAGTGACCTTCTAAATTTTTGTAGTGCCCATATGAAGTCTTTTCTTTCTCGCTAGATAAGAATGCAAAACTAGCAGAAAAGGACAAACATGTACAAGTTACACCAACAATCTCAAGCAAAGGCAGTCAATATTTGTTTGTTTTTGTAAGTCGTATCCATTAAGAATACAATGTTAAATGCATTCAAGAGTTTCACAGCATCAGGATGAGTCCAGAAAATATCAATCACAATATTGGAAGACTCATGACACGTACTCCAATGAAGATAGTTATCACGGTCTAACAACATCATTAATTGTTGTAATTCAGTTCTTAGTCCTCTAAATTATCTATTGTATGAGTATCTTGCATTGTATACTTGCTTTATTGTTGTCATATTATCCTCATTATTCTCCTTCAAAGTACGTAGAATGTTACCCAGCTTAACCAAGCTTTTAGTCATATCAACAAGCATTGAATGTTCATTCGCTTTTAATTTGCCTGCATATGGATGACCAACTAATGTATTATACAAATCATGGTTATGAGTACCCTTTCCAACAGGTTTAACTCGCAATTTAAAGGGACATTGACATTTTCTAGTACCACTTACACTAACCTCCAAACCATCATTGTGCTTTCTATAACTACCCTCCTTTCACAGCCTAACCCTTGCTTTCCATTTGCTATGTTAGACCTAATAATCACAATAACAACCAAGTCCATAATCAACCACCCATTCAATTAAATCTTCTCGTGAAGGAAACACCCACACAAAGTTATTATAAGAATATTACAAAATCACTTCTTCAAATTATAATGCAATAAACATGAATGAAATGAAATTTTATTCACCTCATCTGTTGTAAAATGGATACCATAGTCCTCTTCACAAAATCCATGTTGATGCAAAGAATTCATTAATTTTTCCGTAATTACACCTTCATTCATAAAACATAAATTTTCATTTTATTATAATTTTCATAAAATCACACAAGTATGCAAAAGAAAATAAAAATTCACTTTCAAACTTAAAACTGACTTCCGAATGGTATAATCCGTAAGTCAAATTTTTTCTACACAATGACTTTAAGATTATGTAATCTGTAAATCACTTTAGAACTGCAAAAATGACTTTCGGATTGTGTAATCCATAAGTCAAAATATTCACAGAAAAATAAATTCTGGATCCAGTAATCCGTAAGTCATATTAATACAACAAAATGGATTCTGGATTACCTCATTCGTAAGACATATGTGGAGTTTTAAAATCACTTTCACATTATGTATTTCATACTTCATTTTGGTACCGAAATACACAATCCGAAAGTGTTAATTTGGTAGGTCCAAATCTGGTATACCTACAGATTATCTAATCCAGCACGCTTTGCTTATGATTCGAATTATGTGATCCGTTGATCCCCGAATTAATTAATCCATAAATTACTATTTAACGTACAAAGCTTACCGAAGAATGAAAATGACAAAATCACTACAGTGACAATGCCGGCACCAGCACGATATACCAACTACCACCACCTTCTCAAGCACCATTTCAAGGACTCTTTGCACCCCACCACCACACGAAGTGCTGTCATTTTCACTCGCACAAAAAATGTAAAAGAACATTTTAATTTTTATCTTTTTATTAAAGGACAATTTTGATATTTTAAAACTTTATGAAGGTGCTGAAGAAATCATGGAGGTGCAGGAAGAAGCTGTCTAAAATGTACAATGCCAATCTAATAACAGCAAACAATTGTTGTCCTAATAAGTGAAAAAAAACCCTAAATTAAATTGAGCCATGTCATACCCAGTCCAATTAAAATACTATAAATTAACCTAGTAATATTCTGTAGAGAAAACATGAACCTAATAACTGGAAAAAAAAATAGAGAACTCATGAACCTAATAACTGAAATAAAAAACCCTAAACCAGCACAATTAAATTTTTATAAGTAACCTAATAATATTATAATATTATTATTAGTTATGGTTCCGCAATTTTTCCGCATTTGATTTCCATAATAACTTTATAAAAGATTTTTAAAGTCTTCGATAATACTGCAGCACACACCTTATCTCTTCACCGAGTATATACTGTTGTGGACATCCATTCATCGTCAATCAATGGCTGATGACCCATGACCATGCAACAAGATAACATTGAAGTTACGTATTACTTTTCCCTGAGTCTACATTGCAACGTAGCAGTTCTCGAACTGGGCGGAAATAATTCAAATAAGTTGTCTACGGATAAACTTGAAACATTAAGGATTTCAAGAGGATTGCTTTATTTATAAAAGTAGGACATTGACATAGGGGACATGTTTCACTAAATTCAAATGGCAACTATATCATTTTCTCTGAACCATTTTACTTAATGCAAGTGGGGGAACATAGCATGTGAATGCAGGCACACTGCACCCGGGCCCACGCAAAGAGATGCACAAAATGGTAAGAGCAGCATGCAGTAAAACAATGGACTTACATGGCAAAGAGCAGAGCTAATAAAGAATTGCTAAATATTGAAAAAAAGAAAAAATGATTGCATAAATTCACAATTACAGCTCAAGCTAATTCTGCCCTATTATAGAATATGAAAAGGAGCAAAACTTTAGGTAGCACACAAAACACAACTCCCGATCCCCATCTCTTTCGCATTTTCACGCACCGCAGGCGCCTGATGTTCCCTCTCCTGTTAGAAGAATAATCCCTTCTTCTTTACTCTCCTTTTCTCCCCAGGCTGCAGAAGAGAAAAATACAGAAGGAACCTTCAATATACTCTTCCATGCTAACTCAAAATATTATACGCTAAAAACAAATGAAAAGAACAAAAAACACAGAAATAAACAAAATACATGAACAACAAATGGAGTAAAGTAACATTCTTTCTGGCTTTCCAATACAACTCTCGGAATTGAAGCAATAAGTCAGAATCATAACCTCATAAAGCTCAGTTGACTTCAAAAATCAAGGGAACTAAAGAAATCTATTTAAACAATTGTATACTACCCAAGCAGGGAACATATGTCATCAATGCTAGTTATTTATAGTTTCTACATAAGCAGTAGAGTTCATCGTTAACAATAATGACTGTCTAAATTGAAACAAATTTATTATGTTGGAAAACTCATGCTCTCTACCTTCTCTCATTATTATTATTATTCTTTTGGTTTACCAACAACCGTAGTAAGGGTGCATGGGCGCATGCCAAGTCAAGCACGAAAAAAAAAATTGGAAGTGTTTATCAATGACATGCCAAGCAAACTGAAGGCGAAATGGAAAATTTAGGGTATAAAAACTATGGCCTTTTTATGAATCAGTAAATAAATTCAGGAGAAAATTTATGTATACCTTCCTCAGGATGAATAATCTCAAAGTGAGCACAATGGTGTCTCTTGCACTGCAAAAAGAATAAACATAAATACTATTAAAAGCAGAAGACAGAACAGAAAAAAATTCAGAAATAAACAAACCACGCGACATTACGAAGTGCTACTTGCAGCAACTTGAAAACTTGACGTAGGACACTTCTCTAAATTAAAAAGGTAATTTCTCTTATTGCTTAGAGATAAAAAAAAATTATTCCAATTTCCAAGTGCATTTTAAACAAATTATTAGTATTAACATATTACAAGTTTATTCACTTGTCTCGTTCTCTTTCTCCATAATAATCTTTACACAATTGGGGTTCCACCAAGTTGACAGTGGGGAGTAGGGATCTGAGCAGTATTTAAAAAAGAAATAGAATTTTCAAATATATAATGAAGAATATCTTCACCGCTTTTTAACAGACAACAAAAATTAATTGTCATCCTCAGTGAAAAATGTATTTGTCTTTGTCATCCAAAACGGACAGAAGCAATAACTGGGATTATTACTTCTCAGAATTGCAACAAACTTTAAGTGATGAAGATTACAAAACTAAACGAGTATATTATTACAGAACAAAAAAATTAAAATTCTGCTCAAAGCTGTACTAAATTTAAAGAATAATGCAGATGTAACCACAAGCAATAAGGCACAAAAATCATGTTTGGCTACTGATATGAAGTCTCGTTTATCAAACACCTAAGGCCTATGGCTATTTTCTATCCAAAAGACTGTTCACAGAGAGAACGGAGACTGGACTTTCTAGTGTATTTAAAAGGGTTCAAAATTTTGAATTTTTAGGTCAGTTTAAGTTTAAAAGTTATGCTGTCATCCAAGTCAATGATATATGTATTACTTAATTCGAGTAAATAAAACTGAACTGCAACTAAGACTTCTCTGAAAAATTATTCCATGTCCAATTATTCATAAACATACATTCATACATAATAAAAAAAATGTTTCAGCGTTTAACTTGATCACTTTCCATAAGCAGATAATAGAATAAAACAAGATAGTGAAATCTCCAGAGGGGATCAGTGTTCTAGTTGCTGAAACAATTGCAGATGAAACACCCAGCAACTCTCATACCAAGACATGTCAACCCAGATCTTATTACTCAATTAGAGTAAAAAACCTGACTGCATCTAAGAATCCTCCTAAAAAAGTATTCCATAAACATACATTTTTACCTAACAACATCAAAAGGTTTTCAATTTAATATGACCCCTTTCCATTAGCAGGTATAAAACACCGCAAACAGATAATATGATCTCTTTTCCAGTAAATAAAGAAGTATTGCACATGAACATTTTACAGGTGCAAGTTTTAAATACTATTATAACAAGACAACCGTGAGAATACTTACCCACTGATCTCTGTGGAGTTATTTTCTGCTTTTAAAAGGTGTTCAGCACCACTGGAACCAATAATAATGAATTCTGAAGGATGTCCATATGGAATCGCAACCTACAGAAGAAAATGAAGAATGGATATATAAAAATTAGCTAACCACTCAAGATCATTAAATATAATATATCTCAACAATTAAATCCTTTTTCAATAATTAAAAAATTTTGTCATCGAGAAATAAACAAGGTTCAAAAATCATTTATTGTCAACTTCACAAACTCTTTTTGGCTTTCCTGACTATCAGGTGAGATAACTCCAACCAAAGGTTAGAAAGTTCAATAGACGACAAATTTGGCAATATCATACTTCTTATAACTTAAATTAAACATTTAAAAAGTTCTATTATTGAGAAATAAGCAGGATACATAAATGATCTATCTGATGAGATAACTCGGTTCATCCAACACAATCAATAAAGTTGAAAAGACACCTTTTGCAATTTAATGCTTCTTACAATTTCTGGTAGTATGTAATCACAATCTGACTATTATTATCGATATACTCAAACCTAATTGCCTTGAGGTTAAATACAGTGAATTGCTATAATTACTATTTTCAAACACTAGGCCATACTGCCAGCATGTTTTGCCAAAGATTTAACCTAACTCAGTCTTAGAATGTGAATTTAAGTCTAACTCAATCCCATAAAACCAGCTAGTAATGTCAGGATTGTCCTTCACTAACGTAATCTTTTCAGACTCTATTTCTAGCCATGTGAGACTTGGGTTCTTTTCAATATAAGGAGTTTTCACGTAAGGAAATAATAGATTTTATTTAAAAAAGGGAATTACAAATGAATTTTACTTCGTTTCCTAAATAATAAACTAGCTAAATATTCATACAGAATATCAAAAAAGAATAAACCATCATACTTGGGTGGACGGTGAAAATTTTTCTGTGATAAGAACTCCATTTGGTCCACTGCATTTTATACTGTAACCTTCCCTCTTAATGGCCAATGTAGCTGGTTCCCATATATCAAGATATCCAGTCTGAGATATCAAGCCAAAAATATTTATGAAACTGTTAGGAGTTCTTCATAAAGAAGACTGATAAGTGAAAAGACACTGACATTTTGAGGAAAATCACAACAATACGAAAACTACTTTCATTGAATTACCGAATGAGAAACTTTATATGAAGCATGTCCACTATAAAAAGCCTTCTCAATGTGGCTCTGCATTTCAGGATCTGAAAACAAATAGCAAAGGAGAATAACTCAATAAACTATTTATGACTTGTCAAAATTTGCAGCCCTATATTTGAAGATAAGAAGGGAGACAAACGAAAAGCTATACAACAATTCAAATCAAGACATGTAGAACACATCCAAAGCAGACAGGTCAGTTAAGACTAAATTGCTTTTAACTTTTCTCATGGGAAGATACTATCCTCCTTGCTTCTAATCTCTTTTATTCTAATAAAGTATTCTATTATAAAATTAACTTTTGATAACTTTAGCTTAATGAATGCATAAAATTTGAAACAATATCCCTCCTTAAACTTATCTGTCTTTGTTGAAAAATTCATATAGAGTAGATATATACCAAATTATAGTATATAAGTATATGCAAATTCTACCTTGCAAACTAGTTTTGTGAGTTGAGTTAGGTTTGAAGTCCACATTCTAAGATAGTATCAAGGTTATCCCAACAAGATTTGTTAGGTCTATCATGACACCCGCAAATATCTACCTTTAAGCACGAGATGTTCAATCCTCAATGTGAGTCAGTGTGTTGGAGATCTCACATCGACTAGAGATAAGGACATTCCATAATATAAGTGGGTGCAAACCTCACCTTATAAACCGGTTTTATGAGGTTGAGTTAGGTTTAAAGTCCACTTTTTAATATGGTATCAAAGTCATTTAAAGTCTATTCTAACGAGTGTTTGTTGGGTTTATCAGGACACCTGGTATCGAACCATTATCAAACCACCATAATATATAAGTGGGTGCAAACCTCACCTTATAAACCGGTTTTATAAGGTTAAGTTAGGCTTAAAGTCTACTTAATAATTAGATATGACTAAACTCAAACATATAAATAGGTACAAACCACACCTTGCAAACCAGTTTTGCGAGACTGAGTTAGGCTTAAAGTTCTTTTTCTAAGAGTTTCAAATAATGTTAAAACACACACTAAAGACACTCACACAAACATGGAAGAAAAGTGACAGAGAACAAAGTCTATTTATAGTATCAGAGTCATTTAGAGTTTATCCTAGCAAGAGTTTGTTAGACTTATCAGGTCAATGGCTATCAGACCACCCATTATATAATCCCACACACAAGTTGGCAGGTTTTGTCGTGAAGGGACAAGTTGGCAGGTTTTATCGTGAAGGGGGTGTGTTGGAGATCTCATATCACATCAACTAAAGACAAAAACCTTTAGTATATAGCAGTGTTATCACTTATCGGCCATGGCGGATTTCGGTGGCGGAATTCCTGACCACCGCCACAACAAGGCGGTGGCGAATCGGATTTCTCATGGCGGCCCATGGCGGCCCATGGCGGCCGCTATTGCCATGTCGGAGTGCTAACGGATATCGGAGATATCGAAAAAAGCGGAGAAAAGACGGGAGTTGCGGCGGGGCTGCGCTTAAGGAAGAAGGGCTTGCG
>Ga0123341_1004484_pt1 | contig 12260 bp, 7 predicted proteins | sample Turbeapinknodule_FD_89959 | JGI IMG/M metagenome (GOLD analysis project Ga0123341, IMG submission 89959) | Root nodule microbial communities of legume samples collected from Mexico - Turtle bean Mexico pink nodule | ecosystem: Host-associated > Plants > Roots > Nodule | place: Mexico: Nepantla... | reverse complement strand
CGTGTTTCGTGGCGAGGCCCTGAACACCGTTCCGGCTTACCGCCGCGCAGCACGCGGTCTGTCGCAATCACCGGAGGGCAGGCAGATCTTCACAAATCTTTCTGTCGAGGAAAACCTGCGTCTAGGCGCTTTCCTCTTTTCGGATGACAAGGTCAAACGGGACATGGAGGACGCATTCGCCATGTTCCCGGTCCTGCGCGAGAAGCGCAATCTGGTGGCCGGCGGCCTCTCTGGCGGTCAGCAGCAGATGCTTGCGATTGCCCGCGCCCTTATGGCCCGTCCCTCCTGCCTGCTGCTTGACGAGCCGAGCATGGGGTTGGCTCCGATCCTCGTCGCGCAGATCTTCGAGGTGGTGAAAGGCTTACGCGCGCTCAATGTCACCGTGCTGCTGGTCGAACAGAACGCCTTCGGTGCTCTCTCGATTGCCGACCGTGGCTACGTGATGGAGACCGGCCGTATTACAATGTCGGGTCCAGCGCAGGAACTGATTGCCGACGAACGAATTCGCGAAGCCTACCTGGGACTATGACATCATGAACGTGACCATCGAACGCACTGGCGACGTCGCCGTCGTCACCATCGACAATCCGCCCGTCAACGCGCTCTCGCAGGGCCTGCGCCAGGATCTGTGGAGCGCGGCGGAAACGCTGGACGCCGACCCCTCGGTGCGCGCCGTGGTACTGATCTGCGAGGGGCGGACATTCATCGCAGGTGCAGATGTCAATGAACTTGGCAAGCCGCCGATGCCCCCTCACCTTCCGGATCTCGTCGCTCGTATCGAGCCGGCGACCAAACCATGGATAGCGGCAATTCATGGCAGTGCGCTGGGAGGTGGTTGCGAAGTGGCGCTCGGCTGCCGTTTCCGCATTGCCGTACCGTCGGCGAGCGTCGGCTTGCCAGAGGTCCGGCTCGGTATCGTCCCAGGGGCCGGAGGGACCGTGCGCCTGCCACGACTGATCGGACCGGCGCTCGCTGCGGACATGGTTACAACTGGTACCCCGCTGGCGGCGCCGAAGGCTCGATCGCAAGGGCTGATCGACGCTATCATCGAGGGTGACCTGGAACGGGGAGCGATCGACTTTGCGCGAGCGACCGTAGATCAATTTCTTCCGCTTCCACTCAGCAAGCGAAGCGTGCCCACTGTGGACGCAACTTTCTGGGAAACAACCTCGAGGGCCATTGCCAGTCGCGCCAAGCACGAGGACGCGCCGCTCCGTGCGCTTGCCTGCGTGCGCAAGGCGGCGGAGGCCGATTTCGACACAGCTATGGCCTTCGAGCGCCAGACATTTCTCGAATTGCGCGGTTCATACCAGGCCGCTGCCTTGCGTCACGTCTTCTTCGCAGAGCGCGCCGCGCCAAGGCCTCCGGAACTTGCCGGCGTGGAGCCCCGGATGATCCGCTCCGCAGCCGTTATCGGCGGCGGCACCATGGGTGCGGGAATTGCCGCCGCCCTTCGCGATGCGGGACTTCCGGTGACGCTGGTCGAACGTGATGAAACTGCCCTCGAGCGCGGCCTCTCCAACCTGCGTTCAATCTTTGAAGGCGCGGTCAAGCGCGGAAAAATCAGCGCCGAAACCGCGGTTGAACGGCTGTCCGGCGTAACCGACACGATAGACTACAGCCGCCTGGCGGGGGTTGACCTCGTGATAGAGGCGGTCTTCGAGGATCTCGACGTGAAGCGCGATGTCTTCGACAAGCTCTCTGCGGTCTGCCGCCCCGATGCCGTGCTGGCGACCAACACCTCCTACCTTAATCCCGAGCAGATAGCGGCGAACATCAGGCACCCGGAACGCTTCCTCGGGCTCCACTTCTTCAGCCCAGCCCATGTCATGAAGCTGCTAGAGATCGTACCCACCGCTCAGACCGCGCCCGCAACGCTTGCAGCGGGCTTTGCACTTGCGCGGATGCTGGGCAAGATACCGGTGCGCGCCGGCATCTGCGACGGCTTTATCGGCAATCGTATCCTCAAGACCACGCGTGCCCAGGCTGAGCGACTGCTGCTTTCGGGCGCGACACCACAGGCCGTCGATGCGGCCATGCGCGCCTTCGGCCTGCCGATGGGGCCCTTTGAGGCACAGGACCTCGGGGGGCTCGACATCGCAGCATTCCAACGTCGTGCGGCGCGTGCCCGCGGCGAAACCCCATTCGCACCCATCGCAGAGCGTCTTTGCGCGGTGGAACGGTTCGGCCAGAAAAGCGGCGGCGGCTGGTACGACTATGCAAAAGGCGATCGCAGTCCCCAGCCCTCGAAGGTCGTCGCCGTCATTATCGCTGAGCAAGCTAGAGGAACGCCACAACACCAGTGGGATGAAGCCGGTATTATCGACTGCATCATCTTGCCGATGGTCAATGAGGCAACCAAAATCCTGCATGAAAAGGTCGCATTACGAGCGGAAGACATCGACCTCGTGGAAATCCATGGATACGGCTTCCCGCGTTGGCGTGGTGGCCTGATGCATTATGCCGAAGAGCGAGGGTTTGCTGAGATTGCCTCAAGGCTCAGTGAACTTCCAGCACTGGATCTAGCCGAGCCCCCCAATTTCAAAGGTAACTGAGGCAGGTACGGCGCTCCTTAAAGAAACGTCGTGTCGACCGCCCAACGGAGAACATCTGCCTCTTAGTAGCCGTACTGTTCCTGGCTGTATTGGCTCTTGTTGAGAACAACGCCCAGCACATTCGTTTTCTCACGCAGGCTCTGCTCGCAGATGTCCACTTCACTCATTGTGCTTTGATCGGACGCGGCAATGAGGATGACACCATCCACATTTGGCAGGAACGCGAGCACGTCATCGGTCGACAACATCGGAGGCAGATCATATAGAACGACGTCCGGCTTTATCTCCTGACGCATCGTTTGGAGGGTCTGGGCTGCCGAGGCGCTTTGAAGGAGTTCCGCCGAAAACTGTACCGCCTGCCGATTTGGCCCGATCGCAAGGTTGTCGCCGTATCGGAAAAAGGTCTCGCGCAAACCAGCGTCGCCCCTTAGGAAACTCTCCATGGAGCCGGGATTATTGAGGGCTAGAGCCCTGCCAATTTGCGGTCGCCGCAAATCGAGATCGACAAGCACCGTGCGACAATCCGTTTGGTTGGCCAGACTGAAGGCTAGATTAAGCGCAATGCAAGTCTTGCCGCATGCCGCCGTCGGGGACGTGATGGCAACCGAAGTCCAGTGGTTCTCCCTGAGGAGACGGAGCAGTTTCGTCCGCATCATGTCAAAGGCGGCGTGGGCCGGCGACGACCGGTTCAAAGTGATAACGCGATTGTTCGCGGCCGCATCGTAGTCGATGGTAAGTGGGGGCAGCCCCTCCCACGCCCCTCTCGCATCCAGCGGTTCCAGCAACGCCGGGGCCCGATCGTCCATTTCGACAACCCCTCTATTACGCGACGATCTGCCCACAAATTCCATTACAGGTCCTTAACACTGCGTCGAAGCCTGACGCCATTCGGGTTCACTTATTCGGCCAACGCCTTGGCAATGACGCCGTTTACCGGGAGCTGAGCACTCGCTTGACGCTATTGATCCTTCGCTTCAACGGCGGCGTTCTTGTCTCGTAGGGGGTGTTGATGAACGGGATAACCGCCAACGGCTGCGCCTGGAGCATTTGGACCAGTTCGGTCGGTCGGCGGATTGTCTTGTTCAATATTTCAAGCAAGACAATAGTGGCGAAACTCAACGCTAAGCCCGCAAGGACACCGCCGAAAACGATAAGGCGACGCTTCGATTGCAAGGGCTGTTGCGGTTCTGTAGCCCCCTCCAATAGAGAGAACCGACCACCATCTGACCGTGCCTCCATTTGTTGACCCAACGAGGCTTCCGCACGTTTGGCAATCGCCGTGTTGTATTGGGTTTGCGTGTTCGAGAGTGTGCGATCAAGCGCGTTCAAGCGGATATCGGTTGCCGGTGTGGCGCTTATCGATTGCGTGAGAGAAGCAATCTTCTCGGTTATCTGCACCCGCTCCTTTTCGATCGCATCAATTCGCCTGTCCACGTCGGAGAGTTGAAGATCAAGACCGGACTGTGCTCTCGTATCCGTACCCTCTTGCTTCTTGGGAACCACTTTTCCGCGCAGCGCGGCTATTCGCCCCCGCAATGCGACAATGTTGGGGCTCGTCTCGGAAAAGACGGTAAGCTGATCAGCAAGAGCTTTGTTGAGATCCAAGAGCATTTGCTGCTCTGCAGTCAGCGGCTCTCCCGTCGGATACTTGCCCGTCACCATATAAGTCTCGACCAGAAGACTCCGTCTTGTGCGGAGGTCCGATTCCTCGCGCTCAAGCGATATGAGGAGCTCTTGCAGGGTGCTTTGTTGGGTGCGGCGAAACCCCAGGCTTTCCGGTAGCGTCTCCCTGTTTTCGTTCTTGAACTTCAAGAGCTCCGCTTCGATACGAGAAAGGTCGCCATCCAGTCTCTTCACCTCGTCATCAAAGAACTCCAGCGTGTTTCCGGCCCTGTCTGTTCTTTGCTGCTGATTTCTATTCAGGATCGACGTCGCAAGCTCATTGGCGACCTGCGCTGCGAGGATCGGGGACTTGGCTTGGAACCCGATTGCGAATACCGATGCACCATCGCCGCCGCTCAATTCCGTTTCCTCAAAAATGATGCGGGACCGCAAATTTTTCACAAGATTCTCGACCGTCGGCTGTTCCTTCTCACCGGCGTAGATGTTGAGCTTGGCTGCGAGTTTGACAAGATTGTCCCGCGTCGTAAGCTGCTGCTGGATTATCTGCAACTGGCCAACGGAACTGGTCTGGACAGTGGACCGGACGAGGTTGACGGGGATCTGCGGCGCTTCGACTAGGATCTTTGCTGAAGACTGATAGGTTCGTGGCTGAAACATCGCAAAGATAAGCGCAAGGATCGTGGTCGTCGCTACACAAAGCAGTATATACGGCAATCTCCGTCGAAGAATTGAAATGTAAAAATGGACATCAATTTCACCCATCGCCAACATATCCGAACTTGAGAACCAGAGCGGCACAGTGCTAGGCATTATCCTATCAGATTTGAGAGACGTGGTAGTTGATCGATAGTGGGTATGGACACCGAGCGCTCTAGTCCATTTGGGTAACCTACATCGTTTCTTGCGATCGTTCTTTATCAATTTCATCGCGTCGATTCTTTTGATCGTCGAAAAGACTAACTAAAATTGATTACTTACAGCATATTGCTCCGGATAGCGCAGGATGAAAGAATAAATTCATCGCTGTACCAGACAGCACCACGGCACCTCCTGCTTCAGCTCGAGATGTCGCGAAATCTTGTTGGAGCGTTACATGATATTGCACACAGGTTTCGGCAAGTTTCCGCGGACTGTTCCACGGCTTGTTGCAACTGCGAGTGCTTTGCTGATTGCCCTGAATGTCAGTGCAGCCCTCGCCTCTCCAATTTTTCCCAATACGAAGATCCGGCTGACGCTTGTCCAGTGGATGCCAACGAAGGGAAGCTACGAGCAATGGGCGGCCGTGGGGGGGGACTATACGGTCTCGGATCAGGGGACGATCATTGTCCCGCTACTTGGCGCGGTCTCCGTTGAAAACAAGGACGAAGCTGCCCTGGCGTCTGCCATCGCCAAGGAGTTGAAAGAAAGGATTGGGCTGGTCGATGAACCAGCCGCTAGCGTCGAAATCATGAAATATCCCCCGATCTATGTCGTGGGCGACGTTAAGAATCCTGGCGAATATGAATTTCGCTCTGGCATGACAGTTCTACAAGCCTTGGCGCTGGGCGGCGGCCAGATGCGATCTCTGGGTGCGACCGAAAGTCCAGAAGCGGTCATCAAACTGGTCGGCGATGCAAAGGAGATCGATGACTCGATCATGCGCACTGCCGCAAAAATTGAGCGCCTGGAAGCAGAAATGGCGGGGCAAACAACGTTCCAATCCAAGCTAGAACAATCGAATGATGCCGCTGCCGCTGCCGTCCATCAGCAGGAAGAGGCCATATTCTCGGCGCGGGCAAACGAGCTTTCGAGGCAGACGAAATCATTGACTGCGCTTCGCGATTTACTATCAAGCGAGATCAGCGTTCTTGAAGAGAAGATAAAGAGTACGGACGCAAACATAAACTCAGCACAACAGCAGCTCAATAGCACCATTGCTCTTATTGAGCGCGGCGCACTTGTTGCAACACGACAAGCAGAAGCCGAACGCGGTATAAGAGGCTACCAGAACGAGCGCCTTGACCTTACCGTCCTGATAATGCGGGCCCGCCAAAGCATCAGCCAAACCACGCGCGATCTTGAAGGACTTGCGGACAAAAGGCAGACAGAAATTGCTTCGGCGTTGCAGACAGAGCGCGCCCTCATGAGCAGCTTGCAGATCAAGAAGGCCACAGTCCAGAAAGTGCTTATAGAAAGCCTGTCATCGGGCGGCTCGTTGGGTCCTGCAGCGAAACCAGAGCTTGAGTACACCGTCGTCCACAATAGTGGTGGGAAGAGCACCGAGACACCCGCTTCCGAGACTACTTCGATGAGGCCAGGAGACGTGTTGAAGGTCACTCTTATCGCAGCGCCTCGAACTTCTGCGTCAATATCACCTGATACGTCCGAACCTATAGCACAGGACGTCGGCCAATGACCTGCGTGTCTATGACGTCGAAGCCATCTCAATGAAAACTGGTTCTTCAGATCCGACACCAACGTCACTTCCCAGTGGTGAGGGCGGCAAGAGTTACAACCAGATTATCAAGTCCACCGTGCTGATCGGCGGATCGTCCGTCGTTAATGTGGCGTTCTCCATCGCCCGAAACAAAGCTATGGCGGTGCTTCTCGGACCCGAAGGCATCGGCATGATGGCGCTGTACAACTCTGTCGCGGATATCACTCAGACCGTCGCGGGTCTTGGCATCAATGCTAGTGGCGTTCGTCAGATAGCAGCTGTGAGTTCACAAGACACCAAGCGGATATCAGAGGTTGCCGCTGTACTGCGCCGCGTTTCCAGCATCCTAGGCTTGGTGGGCGCGGCGCTGCTGTTTCTTTTTTCGGGCCCTGTGGCAGAGCTGACCTTCGGAGATCGCCAGCATCGTTTCAATGTAATGATCCTGTCATTCGCGGTGTTCTTCCAGGTGGCAGCGGCGGGAAGAGGAGCGCTAATACAGGGTATGCGAGACATTTCCAGTCTTGCATGGATGAGCATGCTCGGTGGTCTTTTCAGCTTGGCCATCGGAGTACCTATCATTTACTTCCTGGGCGCGCGTGGGATCGTGATTGCCCTTGCGGCGGCGGCCTTCGCAAGTTTCGTAACCTCGTGGTGGTTCAGCCGAAGGATCGATATCCCAAGCGTGTCTCTTTCCGCGCGACGCGCACTGCAGGAAACGAGCGCGCTGTTCAAGCTTGGCATCGTATTTATGGCGAGTGGCTTTTTAACGATGGGAAGCGCCTATGCCATTCGTCTCATCGTCTCGTCAGAAAGCGGGTTGCATGCAGCCGGCCTTTATCAGGCAGCATGGTCCCTGGGAGGACTTTATGCTGGCTTCATCCTGCAGGCGATGGGCACCGACTTCTATCCACGCCTTACGGCCGTTGCCGAGGACAACGCAGAAAGCAACCGACTGGTCAACGAACAGACTGAAGTGAGTATCCTGCTGGCGGGTCCTGGTCTGATCGCGACACTCACTCTGGCCCCCGCAGTCATGGCGCTGTTTTACTCATCGGAGTTTCAGGGGGCGGTCGAAATCTTGCGCTGGATCTGCCTTGGAATGATGCTGCGAATTGTCGCCTGGCCGATTGGATTTATCGTGCTTGCCAAGGGTGCTAAGTCGATTTTCTTCTGGTCAGAAGTCGCCGCGACCGTTGTTCACGTCGGGCTGGCTTGGCTGTGTGTGCCTAAATTCGGCGCCACAGGGGCAGGCTTTGCGTTCTTCGGCCTCTACGTTTGGCATAGCATCCTGATATATTGTGTTGCGCGACGCTACACGAATTTCCGCTGGTCGTCCGCCAATCGCAGATTGATCATCGGCTATCTTCCGATATCTGGATTGGTGTTTGGCGCCTTCCAGTTTCTGCCGCTTTGGCAAGCAACCGGTCTCGGGCTGGCGACTACGATCATGGTCGGCCTCTACTCACTGAGGATGCTTGCAGGTTTGCTTCCGGAACACGCGTTTCCGCGATTAATCCGGCCGCTCCTGAACATGCGGGGCGTTTGAAAACGACAGCGCCAATCGCAATCGTCTAGATTGGCACTTCTTCACATCGCATCGCTTCGCTCCAACGAAGCGTTTTCAACGCAAACGCCTGACCAATACGCAGTGGGTCAATTGCAAAGCGCCGGTCACTCGTTCTGCGGACTTCGCGGAATGCATGCTTCCAGGTGAGCGACCTAAAGCATGTCTCCCAAAAGCGGGAACCGGTTTCAGGCCAAAGACATGTGTGAAACAAAAGGACTAAAGTGGCGCGCAGGGCTTTAATATCCCTTCCGTCCCCTTCACCGCCGACGATGGCGAACTCAATCCCCGGCGGGTTATGGTCCGCACAAGACGCTCTACAACCGCTTCATCCATTGGGGCGGATTGACCAATGGGTGGCACCCTTCGGGGTGCTGTTCAGAGTGCGCTCGATGACCTGAGCAACCTGCATATCGGACACTGTGCGTGGGCGATCTTCGCGATACTCGTCGGTTAGCCCTTCAATGCCCTTCTGAACGAACCGCCGCCGCCCTTTGCCAACCGTGTGCTCGTGGACACCGAGGCGTTCGGCAACTCCTTACTCTGCAATCCTTCAGCGCAGAGCAGGACCATCCGGCATGATCAGAAAGCGAACGCGGCGCTTTGTGCCGCCGAACCCGAGCTTCGAGAAAAGACCGGTCCTCGCCGCGTCGCTCCGATAAGGGGATATACAATGATACTTACTTAAGTGCCAGGTGACTAGCCCGCTGACTTTGCATGATCCCCAAAAACCCGCTGCCCACTTTTGGAGATCATGCTCCAGGTCATCGCAATCAACGCTGCGATTACTCCCTAAGGACAAATTGTGCGGGGTAAATCCCGCGTGTATTACAAATCAGTACTTGAAAAGACGCTGATTAATGATCGGTTATTTAGAGCAGACGTGTTTTGTTATTGCAAGACCGAGTTCAAGGGACCGATGCAAACACAATCTCAGGGCTGCATATGATGTGTGGAGTGGTCCGGTATTGATTCCAGACGTTCGATCAGGAGCGCCCACGTCCGGGTTTCGCCCCGACATTGAAGGAATGCGCGGCATCGCTGTTCTGCTCGTTCTTCTCTATCACTGCACGTTCACGGTGTTTCAGGGCGGCTATGTCGGTGTCGATGTATTCTTTGTGATCTCCGGCTACCTAATCACGCGACTCTTGCTCAAAGAATTTGAACGGGGAATCTTTTCTGCGCGGGATTTTTATGCGCGTCGTGTGCGGCGGCTTATGCCAGCGCTTTTCGTCACCACCGGGCTCAGCATCGTAGCGGGTGTAGTGATTTTATCTCCTCGCGATTTGCAAGAACTTGGCGTATCCAGCGTATTCGCGACGCTATCTCTTTCCAATTTTCATTTCCTGACGTCGGGCGGCTATTTCGAGACATCATCCAAGTTAAAACCTCTTCTTCACACTTGGTCCCTAAGCGTCGAAGAACAATTTTACTTGCTTTGGCCGTTTACCCTCTGGTTTATTTTCCGCATCCGCCTTCTCAAGCGCGCATTGTTTCCTCTGATTGCAACAGCGTTGGTATGCAGTCTGCTGCTGTCAGAGTATTGGATCGGGCGAAATCCGACACAGGCCTACTTTCTATTGCCTTTTCGCGGATTCCAGTTGCTCATTGGTGCGCTCGCCGTGGGCGTGGAGCGTCGAGCACATAGCATCCGCCCCTTGGTGGCTAACGCCATTTTCCTGATCGGCCTCGTGGTACTCTTTGCAGTCGCGTTACTTTTTGATGAAGAAACGCCGTTTCCAGGCTTTGCCGGCGCCATACCGGCATTTGGCGGCTTTCTGATGATCGTAGCAGGTGCCCACGCGACCATTGCCGGGCGCATTTTGGCGGCGCGACTTCTACGATGGCTGGGCCGTCTTTCCTATTCAATCTATCTCGCCCACTGGCCGATCATCGCCTACGCATACTACCTTTCTTTCGAGCCCTTCGGCATTGAGCAGAAATGGCTGTTATTTGCGGCCTCCATCGCAACCGGCACTGCTTTACACTATGCGGTAGAAGCCCGATACCGAGTCTGTGGTAAGGTGCATCGTTGGAGAGAACTACGTGGCGTAGCATTCGCGGGAAGTGCCGTGCTTCTAGCTTCGGCGATCCTCGTCCGCATGCAAGGCCTGCCACAGCGCATGGAACTCCTGCCGGAGAAGCGCGAATTCGCAGACGCCATGAAGTTTCAGTTTCTTCGCGATTATCGCGACGGAGTGCTCCGGGAAGGAGCAGCAAAGAGTGGGAAAAAGGTCCTCCTTTTTGGCGATTCCATGATGCAGAACTATATTCCTGCCATTCTGTCTCTGCCGGAGATCCAGTCGTCCGACGTCACAATTGTCACGCGCGGTGGCTGCGTTGAGGGGTGGGGCGCAGCCAACGTTATACACGGTAAAATCGACGAAAACTGCCGCTCGCTTAGAAATGAAGTATTTCACGAAGGCGCATTCTACGATCTCGTTATATGGTCGCAGGATTGGATGGGCTATACGGACAGGTTGTATTCGGAACGTACGACGGGGACGGTTCGAATGGCTGGCGAAGGGATCGAGCGCTGGCGCGGCATTATCCTGGAAACGCTTACACGCCTTGCTCCGCGAGCTGGTAAAATTGTAATTATCGGTCCGCCACTTAGCATTAAGGGAGTATCACCTGTGCTGGGACGTGTTGGCCCGATCACGGATATCCAGAGAATTCCGCCGACTCTGTCCAATATGACAGAGATCAATCGAGAAGAACGCGACCGTTTCGTTAAGGAACTCCGCGTGATTTCTGAAAGAGCGCTGGTGATCGACCCGAGAGCAATAATATGTCCGCAAGGCACTTGCCGTTTTCACGATGCGCAAATGAGCTACTTCATGGACGGCATCCATTTTACCGCTGCGATGACGCCGCTGCTGGTGCTGCATCTACGACACCAATTGGAAAGTACTCTTGATTTACTATAACTATCCCAATGAATGTTTCCCCATAAATGAGTTAACATGCCGCGCGATCGACACATAGCTTGGAGTGTGCCGCCGCGCAGGCGGACAACCAACGCGCACATTCCCGGAATGCTCGAAAGCGCATAATATTCAAAGAAAAGTCATCACGCTCTAGAATGCAAAAGCACAGTGAGATAAAGCGCCAGATGCGGGCATCGGATTTGTCGTTCAAATTTTGCCGTCGAACGCACCGCATAGTCATCAGTCATCCAACAGCTGATGCTGGCAAGTAAGCACAGAGCGACTGTAACCCACCACTCGATTGTGGGGCCGCCAACTTCTCGGGTGCCAACTGAATGCGCGTTTCGCAAAAGCTGGACATCGATTCCGCTAAATCCCGGACAGCGTTTTCACTAAAGTCCGGACAGGTTGAGGAGGTTGGTCTTCGACAGCTTGGTTACTATCAGGGTTGATTGACTTCGCAGTTTTCTGCACCCGTTAAGGGGGAGGCCCCTTTTTGCTTCCGCATGCTCTCGCCCCAAGAGAATCTGATCTAATGGCTTCATCACTTCGAAGCCTTAACCTTGCGAGCTCGAGATGTTACAGGCTGAACGTGATGTCATTGTTGCCGAGCGAGATACTGTCGTTGCCGATGGCAGGCCCAATCCAGTCTCAAACACCTATCTTCTTCATCGAAGAAGGACGAGAGGCTTGCTCGCGATTGGGATTCAGAAAGAACTAGTACCGTTCCTCAGAGATTATGACTCTTTGACCGGATAGGCTTTGTGGAGTTTTCGCGAGCCTTTTCGGTTGTGAACATCCAATTGATCTTTGCCTGTTGTGCATTGCGTTGCTTTTGCCATGCGGCCATCTCTGCGATGATCTTGTCTTTGTCGTCTATCCGGCGGTCGAGGCATTGGCTTTTCAAGACACCGATCTCGATCTCAACCATATTCAGCCAGCTTGCGTGTTTCCGTGTTTCGGCGTGTGGTGGAATTCAAGTCGCTTTAGCACGCGGCGCGCTTCGGCTGCGGGAAACGCGTCGTATAGCGCGCCGGGCGAATGGGTAGAGAGATGTCCATGACGACCCGAATCGGGGCGTCGGGATAATCGATATCGACCAGCTCGCGCATGCACTCGGCGAAGTCCTTGTTGGTGCGCCGATCGGTGACCTTCACCCGCCGCCATGGCTG
>Ga0123341_1004481_pt1 | contig 12267 bp, 10 predicted proteins | sample Turbeapinknodule_FD_89959 | JGI IMG/M metagenome (GOLD analysis project Ga0123341, IMG submission 89959) | Root nodule microbial communities of legume samples collected from Mexico - Turtle bean Mexico pink nodule | ecosystem: Host-associated > Plants > Roots > Nodule | place: Mexico: Nepantla... | reverse complement strand
TGTGTATATCTACTGCATAATGAAGAAAATCAGAATAAATTGGATCCACATCATCAAGGAGCACATGCAAAAGGCAATGAGGTTAAGTGACTATCACTATCCATATGCTGTTTTGATTTCTAATTTTTTGCTGTATTTTGAAGTGAATCTGGAGGATGAAACATCGGAGTTAGTCAAGTCAACTCAAGAGATGAACAATGGATCTCTCAGCAAAATGGGATTCACCAAAATAGGTGGCAAATGGATAAGCAAAGATGGTGACCATGGTGCCTCATCAAGTGCTTCTGCTGATCTTGAAGAAGAAGAACATGCTGCTGATATGGATTTTCAACATGAAGATCATCCTAAAAAAAATCAAGATGCTGGACCTAGAGCTGGAAATCAGAAAGATGGAATGCCAACCATGTCTTCTTTTGAGAGATATATGGTCAATAGGCTTGATGGATTTGCGGAAAATCAAAGAAATCTCCATGATCTGTGTGTAAGCAACTCCACAGCTTTGATAACAGGTTCAACGGCATGGATGCACGCTTCATGACTTTGGATGAACATATTGAAGCTGTCCAAAATCAGATTTTTGATCTACATATGCTGATGATGACTGAAGAAGGAAAAACAACCGGTTGATATCTCGGAACAACCGATTGTTTTTAGGGCTTGTATTAGTTTTTGTTGTTTTCTGCTTCTGCTATTTAATTCTGTGTTATTATCTCTTCTTTTTGTCTATTTTTGAAGACAAATAGGGGGAGATTATGTTGTGTGTTGTTTCAGTTTTAATTTTCTACAAACAGTTTATGGTTGTTTAAAGAAAGCCTTGTAGGTTTTTCTATGCTCTGATATTTTGCTCTGATATACTGTTTCTGTTCTAACCCTATATCAGAAGTGCTTTGCTTAAACTGTGTGTTGCAGGAACTGCTTCAGATTCAATCAAATCCAACACAAGCAATCAGGGATTTGTCTTCATCAAATAGGGGGAGATTGTTGAACCAAGTGTGTTCAAGCTTTCAAGAATCCAAACCCTTTGAAGGATGATGAAAGGCTGGTTGTGCTTGCTGTTGCTGAGCTGTCTTTTAGATAGGATCTGGGCTAGAATTAATGTATAATCCACTCTTGATTGAATCCAAAGCATAGGCATCCACTCTTGCTGAGCTTAGAGATTGAGTTTGATTAAAGAGTGTGAGATAGGATTTTCTGCTTGTATTGATTTCAGATTTGTTCTGTAACAAGTGTAATCCTTTGTACTGTTGAAAGAAACCTTGTGTATTTGTTGAGAAGTGTTGTCTGCTCTTGAGGGGATCAAGATCAGCATTCTTAGTGTTGTTGTGCAGGACCAAAGGAAGTGTGTGTCTTGAGGGGATCAAGGTGAGTTCTTTGGTTGTATTGTAAGTGATCTAGGGTTGATTGCTTAGTGGATTCCCCAGTGGTTTCTGGGAAGACTGGATGTAGCTCTGGGTTTAGAGTGAACCAGTATAAATCTCTGTGTGCATTTTCTCTATCCTTAACTCTTTAATTTCAGTTTTGATATTTGTGAACTGGTATAAACAATCGATTGTTTCTACGAAACAACCGATTGTTTTTCTAGTGCTGTACTTTTTGCTTTGTGCTTTGGTAAACTGATTTCTAAATCAAGTGATTCTCGAAGTAAATTTCATTCTTGGCTTAGAAGTTTTTTAAAACCCTCTTTAAACCATTCACCCCTCTAGTTTAAAGCCATACATTCTAACAGAGTTTCTTTACTATCCAAATTCAACGTCTTAATACATGAGATAAGACACTCTATTTATAGGAGAACAAGATAGAAGGGTAAGAGTATCATGTGTGAGAAGCCTTCTAGAAGGTAGAACAAAGAAACCCTAAACCTAGAAGCACTTGTCTTGAAAGGTGGGCTTGGCACAAGCTCATATTGCTAAGCACACCTTACTCAAATTACTAAGCACCACCCTACTCATATTACTAAAGCACACCCTACTCAAATTACTAAAGCACACCCTACTCAAATTACTAAGCACACCCTAATCAAATTACTAAGCACACCCTACTCTAGCTTATTCTTCTATTTGGACCCCCAAAGTGAGCCCAATTTATTTACATAAGTTTCTCTTGTGGAAAGACAAGAAGGAATAACTTCTGATATTCTGGTTTATATTTGGTTCTTCTTCTGTTGATGCTCTCTCTCGAGGTTTGGTGGGGAATGGCTTTGTATACTGAGATAATTGACCTTTTTGTGAAGTGATTGATGTATCCTTAGTCATTTGCTGGTTGTTGTGGTTTGTATCATGCCCCCCAGGTTGGAAAGAATTCATTCTCGAATTTAGAACTCCTTCAAATAACATAGCTAGTTTGTTTACTCGATTTATATATGTGAGTTGTGAAGAAAACTTATGTTCATTGATTTTTCGGAGTTTGGATGGAATGGTTCTAGTTACATGTAATGTTTGTAGAGAATTTGTAGGCTCAAAGTGCATTTGTTGTGAAAAACTTCTTATAAGGTGTAAACCTTTAGAAGGATTTTGAAAAATATTCCCACATTTCTCTAACAAATGTTGCATGTAATTAGATCTATGAATAGATAAACAAGAGAAGGAAGGAAAGTACCAAAGTGAGTCAATAGTTTTTATTTTTGGACGAATCAACATTACAGTTTTCACCATGTTTGGTGAGGTGACGAGTCTCATTTTGTTATTTTCATCCTCTTTTTCATTTTTTTTTTCTGTTTCATTTTTATTTGGTCTTTATTTACCTATTTTACCATCATGGTTCTTTTGGTTGGACAGTTGGCAACTATGTGCCCAAAACCTAAACATTTAAAACATTTTTTGTTTGAGGTTTTCGTGAGTGACTTAGGGGTAGAGATGGAAGGGTTGTCTTTAGAAACTTTATGGTGAGTAGTTGTTTCCTTTGAAAAATTGGAAGGAGAAGTTTTTGTAGAAATTTTGTTTTTATTCTTCCATGAAGATTTATAGAAATCATCATTATGAGTATTTTTTTAAAGTTGTTTTCTTCAAAATTTGTGATTCCACCTTGATGGCTAGGTGAACCAACTTCTTTAAAGAAGTGTACTCATATAATTCTACAGTATCTTGAATTTCTCTCCTTAAACCACTCACAAACCTAGCTATCTTTGACTCTTCACTATCATGGATATTAATTTTAGTCAAAGTATTTTCTAAGTCCTTAAAGTATCCTTCTACCATCCTAAGTCCTTGATGAAGCCGTTGGAGCTTCAACAAGAGTTCCTTCCTATAATAAGGAGGAACAAACCGTGCGCGCATGCATAACTTTAAATCGTCCCAAGAGACCACAAATGGCCTCTTGTTTAACCTAATTTTCATTACAGTTTGATGCCACCATTGCATGGCATAATCTAAAAAATCTAAGGAATCTAACTTAACTTTTTGGTACTCTTCTACCTCATACACATTAAAGATTTGTTCTACTTTAGCTTATCGTCCTAAATATAGATTTGGGTCACTATCCCCACTAAAACTAGGTAACTTTACAAAAGGAAAAGAAGTCTTTGGTGGTTGGTGTTAATGGCGCCTTTCTTCAAAATTGTAGACTCTGCAATCTTGTTCTTATTCTTGACTTCCATGGTGCATGTTCTTGATCAAGAGTGATCATGTGCTTTGAAGAATCCAAATTCAAGGTGTTTGATGAAAGGCTGGTGTTGCTGCTATGTTTGGGTGGGATCTGGGTAGAATAAAGTGTGATCCACTCCTTTGTTGAATCTAAAACTGATGTGATTTAAAACCTTTATGAAATTAAGTGTTTTTCCAACTAAGTAAAAAACAACTTGTTGTTTTCTCAAATCAACCGGTTGTTTTGCTCTTAGGAGTTTTGAAAAAGGTTGAAAACTGTTTTGGTTTGGGTGACTTAACTGTCAAGCCAAACAATCGGTTGTTTCGTGGTTTCAACCGATTGTTTATTTGAAAATCCTAACAAAATTCAGTTTTGAATGGTGAATCTGCTTTAAATGTTTTCTAACTGAATACGCTCCTTCATTAATTACTTTGACCAATCTTTGGAAAATATAAATGGTTTGTTTATGTTTTCAAATAAGAGAAGAAACAGTTTTGAGAAATTTAGTTTGACAAATTTGATTCTAAGATTTCAAGATTCACATCAAGCTTTGGATTTTCAAGAGAGAGTGGAATAAGATTGCAATTGTATTCAATTCAGATTGTACTGTGATCAGGTGTAATCCTTCCTAAACCTACTGTATTTCTAGTATTTTGTTGCCAAGGAGTATTGTGTGTTCTTGAGGTGTTCAAGATCAATACTCTTGGTGTGGTTTGCCAAAGGTAGTGTGTGTTTCTTGAAGGGTTCAAGGTTACTACTTTGGTGGTTTGTGTTTTGTAATCTGATTTGATTGGTTAGTGGATTACCCAGTGGTATTCTGGGGACTGAATGTAGCTCTTGGTTTAAGAGTGAACCAGTATAAGCTGTTTGTGTGATTCTCTCTTACCCTGAACTCATTTAAATTATGTTTTAAGCTTTGCTGAGATAAACAACCGATTGTTTCGAAGAAACAACCGATTATTTTCCTGTTGCTTTGTTGTATAACTGCTTAAATTCTTAGCTAACTTGATTCATGTTCTGGATTTACACAAAGAATTTCGTTAAACCTGAAAAAGTTTTAAAAAAACCCCTCTTAAACAATTCACCCCCCTCACGTTTAAGGCCATATATTCTAACACATGTAATTTCTAGTAGCTCTTCTAGGATCCCATCTCATTTATCTAGCTTGTCTCTCTTGAGCATCCTCTAGCCTTTGCATTCTTTCCACTAGTTGTCGCATTTCCTCTTCCTTGTGGGCCAAGCTCCTCTTGGTATCCTGAAGCTCTCCCAAAAGACGTGCCTTTTGAGGAGATTGTGGTTTAGAAGGTTCTCTTGAAGATAAATGATACATGATATTGGATAAAAGAAAGCAAACAATTAGTGAAAATAACAATTAATGCACTCACTCACGTGTATCACTCAACATTTTTTTGTAAGGATGAAAAAAAAGGTTAAATTCACTCAAGAAAGGTTTTTTCAATTTTTCCAAAAGGTCTACACTTGGTAGCAACACTTCAAGTGAAAAAAGGTCAAAGCTCTTATCACTAGCTCACCAAAGAACCCCCAACAAACTCAAGAAAGAATTGAAGACAAGAAAAGTTGAAAGAAAGAAAGCTAAACCAAAATGGAAATAATATAATGACAAAACTTAGAGAAGACAAACAAGAAAAGAACTTAAAAAGACTCAAAGACACTTACTTAAACTTTTAACTATAAAGTTTGATTTCTTAAAATTTGTAAAAGCAAGAAGGATAGAAATCCACAAATATGAAAACAATTTTCCACGTAAAAAGAATCCTCTTTAGTAATTGAACTTTGTAAAGTGAATTGAACTAAGTTTTCTTTTGTTTTATGGATTGAAAATGTCCATAATCTTGTCATGCATATTTTTACTTCACTTTTCAATTTTCACAAATGGATTGGGATTCAAATCATGTGATCACTTGAATTCTTTGTTTGGAACTAAATCAACTACCACTTAAACAAATTCTAATTGTTTTGGGTGCTTCACAATTAAAAGCAAAATAAGTAGAATGGATTAAAGACTCCTAGAACACTAAGAACATAAGGCTTGAGCAAAAAAAGTAAGGTAAAAAAATGAAACAAAATAATTCAAAAGCAAAATTTAAAGTGCTAATGAATAAAAATGGCGAAATTGTAAATGAAAAAGGTTGAAAGGCCGAATTGAAATTGCTTGAATATAAAAGCAAGAATTGAAATCTGCTGAAAATTTAAAGAATAAAATCAACTTTGAAAAGATAAGCACAATTAGAATCATGTTCTGATTACCACGTGATGTGAGTTTATTTTAGATTGATACATTAACAATTTAAGGTGAGAACCCAAAGAAGATCCCCACTGGAAACGAACTTAACCAAGTGGTTAAGTGAGTGTGAAGGTTCACTTCTAGAAGGCAAAGAGAAAAAACACAATATGGTGATTATGATGATGATAGTAAATTGCAGAAATGGAAGGAACATAAGATGAAGAAAGACAAGTGATAACCAAAATTAAAAGACAAGCATGATATCATAAAGAGGAATGGAATGGATGGCACAAAAAGAAAGATAAAAAGAGGAAGGGATGAAGAAAGCTTATGGAAGAAGAAGGGTTGTGACGCCACTTGGAGAAAAGAGACACTCCAAGATGAGTGGTGAAATAGCTGCCACTTGAAGAGCTCACACACTCGAGATAAGACCCAATATGAGAACTCTCAAGTCTCACAAAAATACTTCTACAGAGTTTCTTTATTATCCAAATTCAATGTCTTAATACATGAGATAAGACATTGTATTTATAGGAGAGAATGTCTTGGAGAACAAGATAGAGGGGTAGGGGTATCATTTGTGAGAAGCCTTCTAGGAGGTAGGTAAAAAACCTTAAACCTAGAAGCATTTGTCATGAAAGGTGGGCTTGGCACAAGCCCAAATTACTAAGCACACCTTACTAAAATTACTAAGCACACCCTACTCAAATTACTAACTCACCCTACTCAAATTACTAAGCACACCCTACACAAATTACTAAGCACACCCTACTCTAGCTTATTCTTCTATTCAAACCCCCAAAGTGAGCCCAATTTATTTACATAACTTTCTCTTGTGGAAAGAAAAAAAGGAAGAACTTCTTATATTCTCGAGGTTTGGTGGGGCCTAGCTTTGTATATTGAGATGATTGACCTTTTTGTGAAGTGCTTGATGTATCCTTAGTCATCTATTGGTTATTGTGGTTTGTATCACACAGTGAATCATATGGCACCATACCAATGCTAGAATGGAAACTATTGTTGTAATTGAATTCAATCATTGGCAAGTATTGATCCCAACTATCAGAATTCTCTAATACATAAGATCTTAACAAATCCTCCAAGGATTGGATGGTTCTTTCTAACTGACTATCGTTTTTAGGATGATAAGCTGAGCTAAGATGGAGTTTAGTCCCTAGAGCCTGATGTAGGCTTCCCCATAATTTAGAAGTAACTTTAGGATCCCTATCAAATACAATGATGGATGGAATTCTACACAACCTTGCAATTTCTCTTATATACAATTTATTCATTTTTTCCAATGAATACCTATTGTTAATGGGTAAGAAGTGAGCAGATTTTTTTAACATATCCACGATAACCCATATGGAATCAAATTTTTGAATGGTTCGCAGTAAGCCAACTACAAAATCCATTGCCATACTATCCCATTTCCATTTAAGTATATCTAAGGATTGTAGCATTCATGCTGGCTTTTGGTGTTTTATCTTAGCTTTCTGAAAAGCTAAAGATAATGCTACAATTGTGCTATCTCATTCTTCATCTTGGGCCACCAAAACATTTTCTTAAGATCTTGGTACATTTTTGTAGTTTCTGATGTATATTCAAATTGCTCTTACGTGCTTATTCTAAAATTATATTTTTAATCTTTACATCATTGGGAACACATATCCTACCATCAGATCTAAAAATTCTTTCCCCACTCGTGCTAAAGTTTTTCCACTATTTTTTTCTGTGAACTTCTTTTTCTTTTAAATGAATTAATAACTTGCCTGAGTCTAATGGATTTTCCTTTGTAAGTCACTGGTGATTTCAATTGAGTTCAATTTCATTCTATCATGGCTTACGGTAATTGGAAAATTCATGTCTATAATTTTTCCAAAAAACTAATTTCTTGAATAGTTAACGAGGAGACATGTAAGGATTTTCTGCTTAAAGCGTTTGCCACTACATTTGCCTTTCTTGGGTGGTAATGTAGATCAAAATCATAATCTTTCAAAAACTCCATCCATCTTCTTTATCTCATATTTAACTCCTTCTGGTCAAATAAGTATCCAAGACTTTTGTGATCACTAAAAACCTAAAATTTACCATCATACACATAATGTCTCCGTATTTTGAGTGTAAAAATATTGGTTGCTAGTTCTAGATCATGAGTTGGGTAATTTCTTTCATGTGTTCTTAGTTGTCTAGAAGCATATGCCTCTGCCTTTTATCTTCCATAAGAACACATCCTAATCCCACTTTGGAAGAATCACAAAATATCACAATTTCCAATAAAATTGGGTAATGTTGACACGGAGGGAGTGGTTAATCTTTTCTTGAGTTCTTGAAAACTATTTTCACATTTTTCTGTCCATTCAAAAGTTTTTCCTTTTTGGTAATTATTTTAAAGGCATAGTCATTCTAAAAAATCCTTTTATGAATCTCCTATAATATCTAGCAAAACCTAGGAAACTATAAATTTCAGTCACCATTTTTTGTGGTTCCCACCGTAGAACTCTTTCCACTTTGGTTAGGTCAATTGGCACTTTTTTTTGGAATTCATGTATCCCAAAACTTATATTTCATCTAACTAGGATTCACACTTAGACAACTTAGCATACAATTGTTTGTCTCTCAAAATTTGAAGAACAGCACGAAGTTGTTCTTCATATTCCTCAATTGTGTTAGAATAAATGAGAATGTTATCTATAAAAACAACTATAAAGTGATCCAAAAGGGGACAAAAAATCTTATTCATAAAATCCATGAACACTACAGGAGCATTAGTTACACCAAAAGGTATAACTTGATATTCATAATGACCATACCTGGTTCTGAATGTTGTTTTTTGAATGTTTTATGCCTTTACTCTAATTTGATGATATTCTAATCTTAAATCTATATTAGAAACACAAAGGCTCCTCTCAGTTGGCCCATTAAATAATATATTCTAAGGAGAGGATATTTCTTATTAATGGTGAATTTATTTAATTGATGATAATCTACCCATAGTCTAAAACTTCCATATTCCTTCTTAAATAACAAAACATGAGCTTCCCAAGGTGACACACTAAGACAAATAAACTGTTTTCCAGTATTTCTTCTAATTATTTCTTCAATTATGCTAGTTTAGAGGGAAACATTTTATATGGTGCTATAGAAATTGGTGTGGTTCTAGGGATCAAATCTATTGGAAATTCAAGTTCTCTGTTGTGTGACAAACTAAATATCATCAAGAAAAACCTAAAGAAAATTTTAAACAACTACTATATTTTTCAAATGGACTACCTCTTTTCAGTCCACATAAGACAACAATAAATATCCTTGAATTTCATCCTTTAAAGACTCATTTTATGGAGTTTGTAGATACTTTCAAAAGATCCTCAATATTGAAAAGTATTATTAATGTCTCTGCACAATTTAGAAGGACTTGACTGAAAAATAACCAGTCCATGCCTAAAATTACATTTGATTATGAAGAAGGTAGACAAATTAAATCTACATGGAATTTCCTATTCTCAATTAATAGAGAACAATTTAGACAAACTTTATTGGTAGTTACTTATTCACTTATGGGAGTCGAAACAACGAAACTAGCATGTAAAAATGAATGAATGTGTTGTGTTTAAGTCATACAGTACATTTAAAGTTTTACCTTTAATGAAACATATACCTTACATCAGATCATGGTTTTTAGTGGTTTCAACTCTACTCACGGTATAGACTCTCCATGTTGTCATAGGTATTGCCTTAGGTGAAAAATGCTTGGAATGTGACTTTTGTGGTCTACATTAAGAAAATACATAACCAGATTTTCCACAATTGAAACAAACATGTTCTTTAAGGTCTTTGGCATAATGATGTTGTCCACACTTTAGACACTCAATCTAATTATCTTCAAGTCTACTTGAATTTCCTAAAGAAAATTGACTAGGTGGGGATTTTCGTTGGGGGCGTTTGAAGGGTTTTCCCTCATTATGTCTTTTTTTTTTAATTTGGTTGAGGTCCAAAATAACTCGATTTATTATTTTGTCTATTCTCGAAATCTTCTAGAAATATATACTTGTGAATAAGCGTAGAAAAGTCATAAATTTCTAATATTCATACTACTTTTCTCAATTTAGGCCTAAGTCCATTCTCAAACTTTATACACTTCCCTCTCTCACATGGGTGATAAAAGAAAGTAGAAGAATACTTCCATAACTCCTCAAACTCGGAGGAATATTCTCCTACTGACAAATAAAGTCTATTTTGCTCTCTTCAAATCATTGGGGAAATATTTTTCAATTTTTTTTTTGTTCTAAATACTTCCCATGTAATGATTATTCTCCCTCATTCTAGTAATTTTCTAGTACTATCCTGCCAATATTTAGCCTCTCCTACCAACATAAACACAATGTAATTTACCTTTTGGTTATCAGAACAATTTATAACTCATAATATTTTTTTTCCATCCCCTTAATCCACAATTCAACTTTTTCTAGGTTATAACCTCCAGAGAATTGTGGACGTTTGTTTCTCCTGAATTCAAACTAAATCTTGTGACTCAGTAGTTTTTTCATGCCATTGGTTCCTTAATAGTACAACGACCATATATCTAATAGCTTCTACTGCTTCAATCAACTCATTGTTTCTCCTATTATTTGCCATGTGAAATTATACAAGTTTTAGTGTACATAAAAAATTACGATTAACACATTTCACAGATCTCACATGAAACGTCGCTCTGATACTGTAAAATGTAACATCCTCTTTTATTTCTTTGTTAACATATTAATGTAATCAAATTATTAATATGTTTATATTCTTTTTGTAATTATTTTTCGAAAATTTAAATCATGGCAAGAGAAATATATAAGATAAAGATTTATGTGCATATATATTATAATTTGTTTTCTATTTTACATACTTATTTACCTCTTTCTTGAAAGGAGGAGTTTTATTTATCTCTAAATCGTTCCTTTTATAGCACTAATACTTTATTTTAGGGTGGAGAGTCTTGTCCCACAAAAAGTAACTGAATTGTCAACAATATTACTGTTCCAACTTGTTCCCTAAAAAACTGCAATAATGACAACGAAGAATGGATTGAGATAATTTTGAGCCTCCATCTATTTATATGATATTTTCAAATGTGTGTATTTGTTTTCATGCACCAAGAGTGAAATAGGAAAGTGAAAACACATTGCAAGTAAAATAATATCATACCAAAACAATATAAAAATCATCTTTTACAATTTCAATAATATAATTATTTTTTTTCTTTTTGTTTCATACGAGAAACATTTTGAATAAATTTTTGTACTGGTTAGTCGGGATAAATGAGTTTTACCATGGTTGACAGAATAGTACAAAATCATCTTTAGCAATATTTACTCATTTAAATCTCCAAGGTCAAACTTCCATCTACAATGTCATCAAATCTTTATTTATCAATAGTCTTATTATACTTGCACAATAAATTTTTCTTTTTAAATTATTTCTATCATATTCATTTGTTGAATAAAATAAATAATAAAGATTACAATCAATAAATACATATTAGTGAGATAACACAATTAATATAAATATGATAAAATAAAATGGACCAGTGCATGCCTAGAGCTAAATTAAATAATAATAAAAAAATGAAATGAATTAGTGTGTGACATGAGATAAATAATATAAATAAAATAAACTAGTGCATTAGATTTAGTGTAAATAAAATGGATGTGTGCGTGATTGGAAATAATAAATAAAATAAAAGAGGTTACCTCTGATGGCATTGAGCTCTTCTCTTTTACGGTTTTTGGGTGGTTTGCGGAAGCTTTAATGGGTTGTAGGTGGATCAAGGCTCTTCTAGGAGTTGTGGTAGCCTTTGAGGTGCATGAAGAGTAGGGAAATGAGAGAGGTTCAGCCAGCTCTCTTTGGTTGGTGAAAGGGTTGAAGATTAAAGCCCTAAATCTAGAGAGATTTAGGCAAGGGAGTATGAATGGCACAAATTTGGCAGCATTTTAATACTCAAAATAATCTTCTCATTACATGAGGTAGGCTCCTCCTTAAATAGCCTTGGAGGACCGTAAATGTATATGTAAATGAAAAGGAAATGCTAGCCAAAATACATGCACATGTGAGCACATGGGAGCACATGGGAACGTTAGCACATGGGTGTGCCTAGGCTTCACATGGTCGGATTTTCTAAGAGAAAAAGGAGGGAAAATGCAAAGTGATGGCACATGTGAGAAGTGGCGCCTAAATGGAGGTAGGTTCTAAAATCCTTCCTTGTGTGGTTGGTCTAGAATTTACGCCCATTAGGTCTAGCTAATTGGGTCGGTCCCAAGTTTACTTAGAAATGGATATTTCTAATTAAACTTAGGTTTAGCCTTTTAAGTACCACTTTGCATGTTTCATCACATTTACAAAAAGACTTAAACTATGCTACTTTGACTAGAAAACTAAGAAGAACTATCACACACTAG
>Ga0123341_1004480_pt1 | contig 12268 bp, 8 predicted proteins | sample Turbeapinknodule_FD_89959 | JGI IMG/M metagenome (GOLD analysis project Ga0123341, IMG submission 89959) | Root nodule microbial communities of legume samples collected from Mexico - Turtle bean Mexico pink nodule | ecosystem: Host-associated > Plants > Roots > Nodule | place: Mexico: Nepantla... | reverse complement strand
GGGATCTGAATCAGCAAGGGCTTTTGAATCCCCAATAGTTATTATGAAACCAGCAAAGCTTGTTGAGAAAACTGCAATTCCTGCTTCTTCAGTCATTCCGATTGGTGGTCTTTCTGTTTCCCATAAACACCAGAATGGTGGTGTGTATGTAGATAATAAAACAAGTACATCTGCTACTCGAGTAGCAAAAGATCAGTCTCCCAGAAACATTCATCGGGATGCTTCTGCCAGTTCCATTGATAAGAAGGCAAATGGTAGTAAGACTACAAGATCTGCACAATCTCAATCTAGGTCTCAACAACATCTAAAAGAAAGTAGCCAAAGTTCAGTGAAGCACTCAGGAACTGTGAGCCCAAGATTGCAACAGAAGAAGTTGGAGTTAGAGAAGCGATCTCGTCCACCTGCTCCACCATCAGATTTCACCAAACATGGAAGGCAATCTGGTAAGAAGGCAGCAGAGTCAGGTTCACCAGGTGGGAAGCAAAGACCCAAAACCCTCAACTCGCGACATAGTGACGAGCAACTCAGTGAGATAAGCAATGAATCAAGAAGTTTATGTTGCCTGGGGGATGAAACTTCTCTGCAATCAGACAGTTTAACTGTCAACTCTAAGATGGAAGTGGAAGTCACAAGTAGTTTGCAGTCTGTTGAAAATGATGACAACCAAAGTCCATCTTTGAAGGCTGTGAAGCAATTGATTTCAGAGACAGTGCAGAAAGTAGGAGTTATTTTCATCTTTATATTCTAGCTTTCTGATTAGCGCAATGTGATAAAATTGAAAATTTAAGCAAATAGTATATTCCTTAGCAGTTGATAATGTGCACATCTTGCTTACTGTTCCAGAAATCAACTCCAAGGTTGAATGAGGATGAGTCAGTTGCAGAACTTGGAACAGATGCCCCGGAACATCCAAGTCCTATCTCAGTTCTTGATGGATCTGTGTACAGAGATGATGTGCCATCCCCAGTAAAGCAGATATCTGAAGATTCAAAAGGTATAGTTTCTGTCTTCTAGATAAAGATACTAAATAAAATTGTAGGAAAAAATCTTCCTTTTTTCAGAATCAGATCAGCATTAGGATGGATTGCAAATTTGTCTTACTCTTACCATTTTATTTTTGAAATGTTTAACAAGTAAAAAGTTGAAATGTTTTCTTAAATGAGGGACTGACAAGTGGTAACAATGTGATAACTCGAAGTTGATCATGCTTTTATTGGCGATAGTGCATAAAAATAAATGTAAGATTTGCCCCCCTAGAAATTATATTGCTTTCTATTGGATCATTAGTTTTTCAATGAGCCTCAAGTGATATTAAGTGTATGTGCATCTGGAATTAGTTGCTGTTAAAGGTAACAGTGGTATTGGTACCACCAGCTAGAGAACAAGCACAAGCGTTAGAAATTGAAAATTATTATGGGCCATGACATTAAGAAGCCTTTGGCTTTGTACATTCTTCCTTGCTTTATCTGCATGTCCTGAAATTCATCCTGAAGATTTGCCCAATAAATATCACTTGTATGTGTCATGATTGTCCAAAAGTATGTGAAATTTTTTCACCTTTCTAATTATAATATCAAATTTTGCAGGTGATGATGCTCAAGAATCCGAAGAAAATGAGATTAAAGATCAGTGGAACCCAGCAGAGAGCCTTTCATTTCACAGCATGGGATCGGGAGAGATCAATCTTAAAAAATTACAGAACATAGATCACCTTGTCCAGAAGCTTCGACGGCTGAACTCCAGTCATGATGAAGCTAGAATTGATTACATTGCTTCGCTATGTGAAAACACAAATCCAGATCATAGATACATTTCTGAAATATTATTAGCTTCGGGCCTCTTACTCAGAGATTTGAGTTCCGAGTTGCTGACATTTCAACTTCACTCCTCAGGTAATCCCATAAATCCTGAGTTATTCCTCGTCTTGGAACAGACCAAGGCAAGTAGTTTGCTTTCAAAAGAAGAAAGCAGCCCCGAAAAAGAGGCTAACTTGAAGTTGAACAAAGAGAAATTTCACAGGAAATTCATCTTTGATTCTGTGAATGAGATTCTTGGTGCCAAATTAGGCTTGTCCCCAGAGCCATGGTTTCTGCCTAACAGTAACAGACTCACTAAGAAAACCTTGAGTGCTCAAAAGCTTCTTAAAGAACTATGCTTCGAGATTGAAAAAATTCAAGCCAAGAAGCCAGAATGCTGCTTAGAAGATGAAGATGATGATCTGAAAAGTATGCTGTGTCAAGATGTTATGCATGGCTCAGAAAGTTGGACAGACTTTCATGGTTATTTACCTGGGGTTGTGTTGGATGTTGAGAGACTTATATTCAAGGACTTGGTAGATGAGGTTGTGATTGGTGAATCATCTGGTTTGCGAGTCAAGCCATCTGTTAGGCGCAGAAAGCTATTTGGAAAGTAGTTTGTTCAATTATTACCTTTCTCACTGATATTAGATATATAATTTTCTTGGTTTAAGGCATATAAGTTTGCTTATTAGAGCTTTGATTATTTATTTTTTTGCTAAGATGTAAAGAAATTTGAGATACCATGGATTTTTTGGCATACATAATACATAAAAACTAAAGGTTCCTAATTTGAAACATCTGGGCTTATCTATTCATCCATATTGAGTTGATGGCAATGGTTCTTAATTTTCATGCCATGAATACCTTGCAACTTACGTTACTATACCCTGCTTAAGCCTGTCTCTTGCTGCAGAATGATGCATGATTCGTGAATTCTTAAATGAATTCTTAAAACTTCCAATTTATGATTTCGATTTTGAATGGTTTCTTAAACAAATAATTTTTATACTTATATAAACATTTCTATTTTAACTATAGAAGATCTTACATTATCTAGGAAATAATAATATATAAGTGACATCAATTCTCATCTTACAATTTAATTAACTTTTGTAGGTTATTAAGTAATAAACATTTTCTCAATAATAACTATTAGAATATGAAAGATCCTATATTAGTTAAGAATAAAGTCGAATTATAATATATAAAAAATAGAATAAAATTATAATATATATATATATATATATATATATATAAAAGAGAGTTATTAAGAATAATATATAAAATCAAATTATAATATATAAAAAAATAATATTAAATTATAATACATAAATGAGCTAAATTACGAGGAATAGCACCAGAACCAATTATGATCTAACCCAAGACCTCTACATCCAAGAAAATGTCTATTTTACTCTTATTTTTTCAGATATTTATATCTGGAATGTACCTTCCATATGACAATTCTCAACACAATAATGTCTTCAGGAGGTTAAAATCTGAAAGTTTTTTTTTTCATTCTAAATGCAAAAGAAGGACAATTTGGGGTTTAAAAAAATGATGGGTACCGATCAAATTGATCTGGTGGGAGAATTAGCAAATTCTGAGGAGAAATTAAAAAATATATACAATAATCAATGTTACAAAAATCAGTTTTTTCGACAATGATTTCTATTACTCCACCTCCACGGTGAAACTTTCTATTACAATAAATAAATTGAAACTGGGTTTATTGAGGAATTCTTTTTTCTTAAATAAGACTATTCAGAAAAAACTTCGTATTTTTTATTTTATATTGTGCCTTCATTTATTTTTTATATTGAGCACAATAATAAAAGTATGCAACCTTACATATATAGATGTAGGAAAGAATAATAAAGATAATTTTAGTAAATTTGCGTGCTAAGATTGAGTGAAAACAATATGAAAATTATTAACAATATTAACATAAAGATGAAGATTGTTTTACAACCATTATATTTCTAAGTAACTATAAATATAAACACAGTATTCAAAGGACAAAATAAATATTGAAGAGTAACAGAAAACACAGGGACTAGAAAGCAAAAAAGAAAGCATTAGATTATAATTTTTGAAAACGCAGAACCAAATAAAAAAAATGATATTTAGTGACTGAAATCTCCTTTAAAGCTTTAAATAAATTTAAGTCACGTTATGACATAACTTCCAAAATAATTTTACAATTAACTAGCTCCCATGTCCAAAAAGGATATATATGGAAGAGGAAAATTATACCTAATAGACTTGCATTGCATCTTCTGTTGTGGATCCAAAAGCTTCCTCAAGTGGCTTCAAATGAGACTCTAGTTTATTCTGTTAATCCAAGTTTGACACAATAGTGAACTACAATCAATTTTGACCAGCTCTAAACTCGCGTTCAGTGGTTTCCAACGGCAAACCAAAAACGTTCCAAGAAGGTAAAAAAATTATGAAAAAAATAGAACTATAATGCAGTGCCTGTATCATCAATGTGAATGATAAACTATCTCCACAGCTTTCATCATGCATTGTTCTGTAAGCAATGATCTCCCTACCCGGTTGATGAAGGCCTAGCCTTTTGGCTTCTTTGAACTGATTCTATAACTCTACGGTAGTAACCCCAGGATGGATTTGCTTCTCTTATCGGCCGTTGGCCGAAAGGATTTTCTGACACGTAGTTTCTCACATTCTCAGCCACAGCCAGCCCTTCTAGATAAACCCGAAGATCACCTCCTGGTCCTGTGAACAGAAGAATGAGAGGCTTAACATGAATTTCACATCAATATGCTTAAAGCATTTGTTATTTGCTAAAGAGTGCAGGGTTGTAAAGGAGAGAAAGATGTGCAGAAGACTGTCCTACCTAATTCTGAGTCTCTGGTGTTGTAGTACAGGTAAGAATAAGGAAATATCGCTGAATGCATCTGAAAATAAATTGCAAGGGTGAAGTGACAAAATAGGAGGAAATATGGATGTCAACAGCAGAAAGTAAAGCTTACTGCATAATAAAAGGAAAACAAAAATAAGAGAGCTTACAGGATTCATTAGTGCCTTGTAAGGGGAGTCATCTAATAATAATGTGTTCGACTCGTTAAACTCTCCCTTCTCCCATGGTAGATCGGGTTCTTCCTTTTCCCACAACTTTCTAAGTTCCTTCAATACAAGGGGCTTGTATATATTCTCAACAGTAGTGAATTCAGTTGTAGTACAGTGGGACTGATTCTGCATATGACATTATACAAAGATTAAAAGCGTCTAGAGAAGTTCCAAGGAATGAAGATAACTGTAACCCTTTACAGGCTGTAATGTAACTGCATTTATAATGATGAAACAACAATTATCTTACTAAAATGCAATTATGATTTAAAATATCACTCCAATTCGACTTTGTCTATATCAAAATCCATACACACCCACGAAATTCAAACAAAAGAATACTATAATTAAAAGTTTGCTAGAGCTATATAATCTTCTTGGTGATTGAAGATTATTAAACTATCATGTAACTCCATCATATATTTAAATGCCGCCAATATATGTTCTGTTTGGATACTGATAATTAGGACATAAAATGAGAAAAATTAAATAGGTGAAAGACAGCAATTTTTTAAATTAACAATTTGTTTTGATTAACAAAATTTCCTATATAATTCAATATGCAAGGAATTACAAATCAATCTCAATAACCATTCAACATCTGGCCCACATAAAACAAAAGACCATTTATAGACTAAAATTGTTAATAGAGTACACGTAGATAAAAGATGTACCTAATTCTTAAGACTAAGTTGAGGAAAAGAAATTACTTATTGCAGACTTATATACCCTACCAAAAGCCCCTAAAATTATACTAAAAGCTACAAAGATTTGGATCAGATTACCCAACAAAAGAGCAGTTTGGATGCAGATTTCCCCAAGAGAAATTTGATTGCTTCATGAACATTGCTCCTGCCAATAGTGGCAAAATAAAAAAAAAGTATGAAGACCACTTTTCTATTGCTTAAATACAAATCGACAAGTCTTTGATTGCAACTTAAGCCTAGGTCAAAATAATAAACAAAAATCAGTCATAGATTAGCAAATACTTGGCTCTAGAAGACCATACTCCTACATGAAATCTGTCAAAGCAAAACTGTAGAAAATCCTCACAAAAGGGCCTCTTGTAGACTGCAAAAGGAAAAAATAACATGACAGTCAAATTCAACCTAGACCAAAATAAGAACTTTGGAATGACGAAACCAGATTTTTGACCATGTTACCTTTTTTCCCTTTCAACACAAAGTCTGGCTCTGGTTCTCGTCTATATCTTGTACGAGTGACATTAACACTGACAAAATCAGCAAGTAGTCCATTCACATCAAGGATGAGAAGCTTCTTCTTTCGGTTGCCAGAAACACTTCTGTCTAGTGAGAATTGTGAAATCTTTAAATGACCATCTCTTACGGTGTCTAAGCTTAAATCAGAAACATCACCTGCACAACACAGATAATTTCTTGTAATCTCCGCATGATCTAACTGTCTACCATTTGTTTCACGTTGCTCCACATGAATGTCAACTGCAGATGAGGTAGTCATAGATCTTTGCTCATTAATGTTCTCAGTGTTCAACTCTATTTGCTCACCTGAAAAACACACAATGACAATTATAAAATCTTTAAATGATCATACCTTACTGTGTCTAATCTTACATCAGAAACATTACCTGCACAACACAGATCGCTTCTTGTAATCTCTGTATTATCCAGTTGTCTACCATCTGCTTTGAGATGCTCCACAGGAATGTCTACAATAGAATTAGTCATAAACCTTTGCTCATTAATGATGTCAGTGCTCAACTTTATTCCCTCAGCTGCATCTCCACTATGTGAGGTAACTTGATCAATTGAAAGTTTTGTTTCTACACCCATCAAGCCAACTCTCAATGATCCATCAGAAAATTTGTGTGAATCATCTTTGTCATGATCCTGAAAAGTCGGTTCATTGTTAGGACTTTCAGGACTAGGGTAACCACTGCTTCTCCTACAATCAGCATTAACCATTTGTCTCCTTTGACAGGCTTTGTAACACATGCTTTTATCAGACAAATCATAATCTGCTGGGTCATCAACATCTTCCTTCATCAGACTTGTATCATTTACAAAACTATTCTTATCCTCCAGGTTGGAAATGTTATCATTTATGCTATGCTCTATATTAAATTTTACAACTTCTGGCACACACTTTTTTGCAAAAGGCTCAGGACTTGCTGCAACAAAAATGTGGTTGCCGCTTACTTCTGGAACATTATGATGCTTTTCTGCAGTTGTATTGATCATCTTCTGCTCCTTTTCTTCATGATCTCCCTGGCAAAAACCTGCTTCCTCATAAGATTGACTTGTTATTGGATCAGAGGAAAAACATTGAATGGGATGTCCTGACAGCATATCCATTGCAGGTGAGGAAGCTTTTGCTGCAGTTGTATCGATCATCTTCTGCTCCTTTTCTTCATCATCTCCCTGACAAAAACCCAATTCCTCACAAGATTGACTTGTTATTGGATCAGTAGAAAAACATTGAATTGGAAGTCCTGACAGCATATCCAATGCAGGTGTGGAAGCTTTTGATGAAAAAGTATTCTCTGAAGTGCCACAACTGCTATTATTGCCTTCAATAGGATTATGTGTTGTCTTCTTCCGTTTACCCTTCTCATTCTGCTTTGTCGAATTAAATTCTACAATTATTTGGCAACTTAAGAAATTAGGCAAAGCTGGGGACTCATCTAATGGGTGATTTATAGTAGCATCCATCTTCGGTGAAGAATTATCCAGTGAAAAATCAGGACCTTCACACTCAACAGCATTACCTTGCTTCTTCCTTTTTGGCATTTTCCGCTTCTGTGACAAATTTACATCCTCCGTACTAGTTGAACCACCCATATGCAAATCATTTACTACATCCATCAATCACAGATCCCAAAATGGAAAAACACCTCCTAGACAAGAAATATGCAGAGCTCCCAATACACAGCCAAACTGATAGTGATAATCTATGATCACCCAGCAAAAACACCTTTCTCTATATCTAAATATGTTACATGACCACCCAGAAAATCCACGTTTCTTTGTATCTATATCTATATATCTTACAACAAGCTTCAAATTTTCAAATTGAATGTACCTATGGAATCTATACTCCAATCTATTGCCAAAGCTTCTTTCAGTCACTTCCCCTAAAAGCCTGCAAAAATAAACAGTCGACACGAGATCAGCCCAAAACAGCCAAAAAAAAGTTGCAGAACTTCAAATGGTGTTCTAAACAAAGTTTTAAATTAAGGTGGCAGTTGTGGTTTCAACCCCAACCTTGATACTGCAGGAAATTACAGGCAAATGGCGTTTCCAGGTGCCCAAAAACACACTGCGGCCAAAATCAAGACTGCAGATTCATTTTTAAAACCTCGGTCATAAATCCACCAATGCAAACCAAGAAACGACAACTGAATAGCCAAAACACAAATGTTTAGATAAACAGAAACCCAACACAACATTATGATTTCTTTTGTCACTATTCTGAATCCATAATTAACTGCACACAACAATTCTCCTACTGAGTTTCACATGAACATCTTTTCTTTCTTATTGTCATTGTGTTTACATAAAACAATATAAGATGAAACAAAGTACCAAGCTTTCTTCCCGCTGAAAATGAAAACCCAAAAGCACAACAACGCATAAAAGAGGGCTCAGATTCACTTCTTATTTCATTAGTAAAAGTAACAAAGATGGTAAAAAGAAATTACAAGCATACAGATTGTTATTGAAAAATGAAGAGAACGAGAGAGTGAAAGAAAAAATCAACCTAGAATCAGCTTCGAAACATCACGAGAAAGAGAGACGGGTTTTGAAGTTGAAACGGCGGCGGTGGATTTGACGAATTGAACGAAGTGTTATAGTTTTAGGGTTTGGGTTTGAACAGCATGTGAATGTTATCCTCCGGAGGGTTTAATCTGTTGTTGATCTCAAACACCAACTAAAGCACCAATCAGAGATCTTATAAAGCTGCTACCTGATCGCTCACAACAACATTTTATCCATTTTAACAACTTTAATTACTATTCTCATTATTATCAATGTCGTACTAGGATAACCGGTGCCGGCGTAAGGTTATATTTTGGAGGGAAAAGAACAACACGGTCGCTGAACTTTTCTCAGTACAAAATCCGTTAGCAAAAAATTTACGAAAATAAAACTCGTTATAAAATTACTAGTGGAAACATGTGCTTCAGTAAGGTAAGGTGTGTTTCATTTCTATTACACTGAAATAATTCAGATTCTAGAAAATAAGTCATTTTGTAAAAGTTGCTTAAAAATAATAATAAGTAAAGAGAAATATTTTTAAAAGTATGGATCATTACTTTTAACTGAATAAATTATACAATTAATTTTAAGTGAAAAAATTGTGGCATTATATTTCTTTTATCAAATTAGAATGTTATTTTAGTTTAGTGAAGAATAAAATTATCTAATTTTAATATACTTTGTAAAATCGAATTTTAATAGTATTTTTAAACAATATTTAATAAATTAAATTAATTTTTATTTATGTAAAATACTCATTTCTTTATAAATATATAAATACTAGTGAAAATATACTGCAACATGCAAATGACTTTGATACCATATTAAGAAGTGAATTTAAGTCTAACTCGACCACATGAAACCGGTTTATGAGGTGAGGTTTGCACACACTTATATATAATGAAATGTCCTAATCTCTAGTCGATGTGGAATCTCCAACATGTTAACATATTTTTTTTAAGTTATTGAGCTTTGTTTGTTTAACCATTTGAGAGACTAATTAAGACAAGTTTAATTTTAGTGCAAGTAGTAAAAATCCTTAAATTGTATGATTCGTGACACTAGCAGATAGTGAAGAGAGAAACTTATGGTTAAAGATTGCTCAGTAATGGAGATTTCATTCACAGAGAAGGTACTGACTTGATTAATTTGAGTTTGAGGGGCAGAATCCTCAAGCTTTTGTTTACGCAAAATGTTGGTCAGGAATTGACACTGCTGTGTTGTAAGTTGAATCCCCTTTACATCCTGTTCTTTAGAAGAAAAAAATCTCAGGAAAAAAGTGTTAGCTTGGTTTAGGATGTCCTATTGGTGAGTTTGTAGTCAGGAGGGAACTCATGCTTTTTATAACATGTGTCGACAATGTGGCTAAAACTTTTACAAAAAGTGCAGAGTTTTATAGTAGAAGAAAACTTTGAGGTTTTAACATCACCAGAAGAAAAACCCACTTTGCGAAAACAAACAACCTCAGTATCACCATATAATATGCATGTAATAGTGCGACTATGGAAACTAGGGTTTTCATTAGACATTGTCTTAGAGACTTTGAAACCCAATCAAGATTTTGAAAGAGAACAGAAAAGTTAACTAAGAACAACAAAGGAGAAATAAATATCAGAGAGAAGTGTAGTAGAGTTCTTCATTCGCAATGTAGAAAGAGAGGCTTTGATGAACCCTAATTGCAAATGAAAAAAAGACAATGAGTAAAAGAGACAAAAATAGAGAAAAGAAATAAAACTCTTAGAGAATAAAATACATGGTGTATATATAAAAAAAAAAAAATTAAAACCTAACTGAAACAAAAAAAAGTTGGACCAAACAAATAAAATCCAATAACTTAAAACAAAAAAATTAAATATGTTAACATATATATTACTTTTTACTTTATATATTCTTTATTATATGAAAATAATATAATTAAATAAGTTATTTATTATACATTATATTGATAAAGTTATAGATATTGTAACATCCAATTACCTTGTCAAATTATTGTGTCATCATATTTAATATATAGATAAAATTTATATGATTATTTGATTATATTATAAAATGTTAAATTTTCTCACTTGTCTTGCATTTTGCTGAACATGAGGAGAAAGGATACCTTTAATATGATAATTCCTAAGTTTTAAATAAATTAGTTTTTTTTTTTCTAAAAGTAATAACCAACAACAAAAACATATTTAACTTAAACTTCCTCATTTGTTTTTAAGATATACAGGAACAAGGGTCATTTTGTCCCGATTAAAAAAATAATTGTACTAATTCCTTTTTAAGATAAAAATCCAATTTTAATGAAATAAAAATACATTATTAAAATTAATAAATACACATTTTTAAGTTATTTAGGCAATGGAGTAAAATAAATTCATTGTTAGTTTATACATTCATCTTATGTCTTTTAACAAAAGAGATGTTATAAGATATTAGTACATTTTTACATGTATTTGTCTCTATGGCAAAAGGGATAATAAGTTGGTTATTGAAGTTAATGTTGTAGTTTTGTCTACTACTACAAAGATTTAGTACATGACAACTACTCAAACATACAAGAAAGCTATAAAGATTCAAAAATTAATGGAGGAACTTGGATACACAAGAAAAGATAGAATACATTGCACATGGCAAGGAAACCTACCTTTCATTACAGTACAAAACACGTAGGTATACAATATCACTTCATTTGTGAAGGAGTAGAGGAAGGAAGTGTGCATATACAAAAGATTCACACAAATGAAAACCTAGCATATGTATTGTTCAATCAACATTGACAAGTTTATATAGGGTCTATCCTGCTATAGTCTAACAAAAAAATAAACAGCATGAATGAGAAAGAATAAAGCATAGCATGAAGATATGATTAATTTAATGAAAATCTTCATGTGATAGAGTGTGAGGAGAGAAGTCCAACATTAGACAAACTTTACTACAGTGATTGTTTTTCTTGTTATAAAATAAATCGTGTTTTCTTGTTATAAAATAAATCGTGTTTTCTTAGAAAAACACACCAAAATCACCTCTAAAACACTATTTCATCCTCAATTGCGAGATAATACTATCAACAATCAATTTTGATGGCACTATGGTTTAGGTACCAAAGTGACAAATAACAACTCAACTAAATAAAAGACAAAAAAGAAAAACAAAATTGATAACAGGCAAAAATATATAATTTTATTAAAAAAAGAAAATTACAATATCTCTCTCTATAAATCCAAGAGGAAAACAATAGCATAGTCTCTTAAAAATAAGAAAACCAAAAAATAAGAAAACCAAACTATTGAGAGAACCATAAGAAACTATTTTTTTTCTCTTAATTTTTCTCATTCACCAAAATATCAGAAAAGAAAAGGAAGTGATTTTGGTATGTTTTATTAAGAAAACATAATGTCTCTTTTATAACAAGAAAAACAAGTCAAGTTCCTCTTATGAGTAACTTATTTTCTTACCTAAGTTTCTGGAGTAGCAGATATACTTGTTTTATTATCTACATATATACCACCATTCTGGTGTTTCTGGGAAACAGAAAGACCACCAATCGGAATGACTGAAGAAGCAGGAATTGCAGTTTTCTCAACAAGCTTTGCTGGTTTCATAATAACTATTGGGGATTCAAAAGCCCTTGCTGATTCAGATCCC
>Ga0123341_1004479_pt1 | contig 12269 bp, 7 predicted proteins | sample Turbeapinknodule_FD_89959 | JGI IMG/M metagenome (GOLD analysis project Ga0123341, IMG submission 89959) | Root nodule microbial communities of legume samples collected from Mexico - Turtle bean Mexico pink nodule | ecosystem: Host-associated > Plants > Roots > Nodule | place: Mexico: Nepantla... | reverse complement strand
TTTTTTATAACTTGATTATATTTGTTAAAAATGTTAACTTTGAGCTTCTGAATTAGTATATTATTGGGAAAGATCCTGGTTCAGAGGTATTGGGAACTGCAACTTCAGCGGATTCATACCATAAACTCTTCTAAATATTAGAGGAAGTGAATGACTTTAGACACCTTTGCAATGCGAACTAGTGCTTTAGAATTTATAAGCCCAACTTCTCTGCATAAAATACCTTAGCACATAAGTGCAACAATTTGTGATATACAGGAGATTAGGGATGAGACCATTGAAGAGGGACCTACAACAGAGGGTGATAAGACAAAACCTTTGTCAACTGGTGTTCAGGACATTAGTATTGGAGGTGGGGTTGCAACTCACTTTGAGTCTGGTGGTGTGGATATACCTGCACAACATTCCATGGTTGTTGAACAAGATGATAAGATGAATGAAGGCATGGCAGGAATCATGCACAGTCAAGAAATCCAAGTAGAAGAAGGATTGAACCTATTGAACAAACAAGAGGAGATGCATATTGTTTCTAACAACAATATTGACATTTCTCCAGGTTTTTTATTTCTTATTTTCTTGTTTCAATCCTATCTTTTCATATCACTCTCTCAAACTTTTTATAGCTTCTGCAGATATCCGTACACGATTGGGAATGTATAAACATTTTGTTGATCTGGATGATGCACAAATTGCTCTTTTGGTGGAGGCGATAACAACATATCCTCATCTTTGGAATGCTTGCGAGAAGTTTAGTGAGCGCTTTCAAGCTTGGAGGTTGAAAATTTTGGCAGATATGTTGTTGTTCCTTCAGAAGGAAAGTGTTGATAACGTTACTCCTCAAAGAGAAAAAGAGTTTCATAAACTATGCGAAGAAGCTGTTGAGATTGGATTTGAGAGTTCATTGATAGATGAAATGCGTCAACATGTTTTGACGAGGGATCCTAAGCTGAGAGAGGACATTGCAGAGAGACAAATGGATGAGAATCCTAAGAGGTATGATCATTTAACTTTTTGACTATGAAATGTAAAAAATGAATGAAATTAAGAGTCTTAAATGACTTTGTTAATGCCCAGATAAAATGTATCAGTTTTTTGTGAATTTGAAGTTGAATTTTCTCTTTCTATTTAAATATACATTCTAGTGGTATTTGTAATTCTTCCAAGATTCATACTATCAATTTCTATGTTTTCTTGGGATTCATAAAGTGAAAAATTTAAGTTTTTTACACAGGTTTACTAGTGTGGATATGGTACTAGATTCCCAGGTTGTTAAACAAGGTGATGGGTCTAATGAAAACTGTAAAAGAAGTTCTCGATGTGTGAAGACCCAGAATGTTAACAATAGCTTCGAAGAAAGTTCTAACTTGATTGATAAAGAAGGTGAAATAGGTGTTGTTTCTATTGATCGCATTGCTGCGAGAAATGAAGAACCAGAGAAGGAATTTGTTGCTGAAGTTTCCACTCCAGAAATACCAAGAACAACAACATCATTAACAAACTCACAACCATCTGAAAGGCCAACTCCATCTTATTTGAATATTCCTCTACGTGAAACACTCTCAAATGTGAGCCTAATAAATATTTTTCCTACTGGATAAAATTGAAGTGCTAAGAGTATAGTGATTTTACACTAGTTCATTACTTTGTTTAGGCATTGGTGGACAAACAGCGGATTAGTGAACCGTGCTTGATGAACCGACAAAAGTCACTTGGAAAAATTGTAAGTAGCTCCAAAATTCCTCAGGTAAATGGCAAACAAAAATAACATCAATTATTTTAAATTAACATGCATGTGCACATGCCATTAATAACAACCCTGCTAGTAAATATCTTTCTTTTCTTATGCAGAGTATTGAGCAAGAAGCTGTAGAGAAAACCATAGAAAAGAACACCAGTATCGCAACTTCATCAATTCATTCTGAATCCACTAGCTCACAGTTTGACCAAATATTTACTTCCCAAACTAAATCACATACACATGTAAGTTTATTTTATGCAATTCACATTTCCAACATATTTTGTCAGCATAAAAATGATGTTGTCATTTTGATTTATCATTTGCCGTGGGAGTGGAATTAAAAAACAAAAGTATGGAATTTTAAGTTGGAATTTAAATTTAATGAATTTGTTATCAAAACTCTAACAAATATGCTTGGAAAAATGGTTTAAGGAACTCAATGATTTGCAATTGTTATGGCTTGATGCTAACGTCTTTACTATTATATTTTCTTCTTATTCCTCCAAGAGTGAAATTAGGAGCAGCCGAACTGAGACACACACTGTTAAAGAAAGTGGAGGTCATCCTAAAATTATTCAAGACTCTGGGGCCAATGATATCATGAGTTTGTTTGCACCAGTTGTTGTGGGGAAAGAGAGTGAAGACAACATAGTTGGAAAGATCTTTGTTGAGTTGGAAAAGTATCTAAAGATGTCTTTGAAGGACATAGTTAGCTCTGAGACTAACAGTATTGACCTTTTGTCTGCTCTTAATTTCCTGTCTAACCTTCCTTTCAAAGATGTATCTCTATCAAATGGACTCAAAGATATTATAGGCACTATGCAGCAAGAGTTCTCAAGCATTGTATGCTCCTTTAAGCAAGGCTTTGCTACCACTGATAAGTTGGCAGAACTTGAAGCTCGTGGGAATGAGGTGGCCACTACTCTTGGTTCCAAAATTTCTGAGGCAAAGAATTTCTATGATGAAGCTCAACTGAAGGAAGTAGTTTTGAAGGAACAAATCATTAGGTTGAAGGAAGAAATAAAAGTTTGTGAGGATGCCTTATCCTCTCTGGAAGAGGAAAAAAATAAAAGGATTGCAGAAACTATTGGGTACAAAATGGAGCTTGAAAATGTAAGGAAAGACCAGTCTCAAATGGTGGAAGATGAAAGAAAAGTTCAACAAAAATTATTTGAGGTGACTTATAAATGGTCAGTTCTGTGTAGTCAGTATGAATACAATCGCATGGCTGCTAGAAATTCCTCATGAGGGTTTTCATTGTTCACTGTTATTAAGGACCAAATTGTTCATCACTTAAAAGGAAGACTTGCAACTACACAATATTGTTCAGTCTTTTGCTTGTTCTATTTTGTTGTATGTTTGCTATGTTATTTATTGTTGTGTAAGAGATTGCTCTTGGTGAGACAAAATTACAAAAACCATTTCTTATGTTCCTTCCTTCAATGATGAGTGTAGCTTATATTTATTTTGTGTATGCCTTAATCACTTCACCATGTTTTTGTGTTTATGATTCCAACATGCATAATAATATTGAGTCCTATTAGTGTGTGACTATAAAGCATTTAAGGGATAAATTATGTTTGAGAGAAAAGGAAAAGGAGTTACATTGAGTGCTACATTAGCCCATTTCGCATTCCTCTTTCTTCTAATGCTGCAATCACTTATATTCAACATTCCACTATCTTAGCCATATGCAACCAAAAGTATCTTTATGCTCTACAATAATAAACCCAACAAAATTTGCTACATCATTTTGTAATACCTTATTTTTATTTTTATGCGTGTTTTACTATATATTTCATTTGGTTCTAATTTCCCAGTCAGTTTACTCCTCTCTGTCAATCTAAAAGGAATCATCCATTTCTATTTTTATTTATTCTTTTATGAAATTGAATAAAAATTCAATTTTCTTCGAAAGCAATAGTTTACTTTTTAAAAATACGTTTTAAATAATATGTTTTAAGAAAATATCAAAAAATTTAAAGGACATTTTCCACTTTTGGTTTTTACATTAAATTTTAGGATGAACTTAAATCGGATTGAAACATTCATACTAAATAAAAGTAAAATTTATTTAAAAAATTACAATAATCATTTTAACTTTATTAGGCCGGTACAACTCGGAGGTTAAATAAGTTTTTTATTTTCTGTTTGTTGTGTATTGTTTAATGAATTAAATAAATTATTGTTTGTTAAAATATGTACGGCAGATTAAAAAAAACTGCACACAGCAATAATAAAAAATAAGAGTTATTATCATTATTATACAAAAGAAGACAGAGACTTTGAAAAGATATAAAAGTGCAAGTCAATGCATCCTCAATTATTATTATTATAATAATAATTGATAGAAAAGAGGAAGAGCAATAATATCACTGGGAAGAAGACCAATAGTCACTGTCCCCACTCTTCACATCACTGCTTTCACTCTTATCTCTGCGGTATTGCACTCAGTGTGAGGGTTCTCTGTTATACTCTGTTCTTCGTTCAAGCCATGGATTCCTTTCATCTCTGTGGAGGTATGAATCACTGTGATTTCAAATTATAATCGATTCCTTTTCGATTGAAGCTGTAGATCATGTGTTTGTGTCTGTGTTTATGCAGTAACTTAACGTTTCACCGTCTCTTGTGCTGGAATAACTGTGCGTTCATTCTTAACTCTTTTGCAATGGAGTGCATTCGTCTCTGTGAAGGTATGAATCACTGTGAAGTTAACTTCTGTTTTGTTTTCAATTTCTACTCGATTCCTTTTCAATTGAAGTTGTGGATCACGTGTTTGTGTTTGTGCAGTAACGTAATCTTTCAGCGTCTCTTTTACTCTCTCATCGATTCAAGCAATGGAGTACTTTCATCTCTGTGGAGGTATGAATCAGTGTGAAGTTATCTTCTGCTTTGTTTTCAATTTCTAATCGATTCCTTTTCAATTCAAGTTGTAGATCATGTGTTTGTGTTTATGTTTCTGCAGTAACTTAACGTTTCAGCTTCTCCTGTGTTGAAGTCATGGATCACCACTTCTTTCTCTCACCTCTCTCTACATATTAGTTAAATCAGGTAATATTTCCTATCTTTCCTCTTCCAAATTAGTTAGATATGAACCATGAACAGGTTCAGACTACTAGATCTGCTTCTTCTTATGGATCAAAACACAATATAATCTGTTTTCTGTTTTCTAAACTAAAGTAGTGATGTTTATGATTTATAATGTTATTATGGAAACTACTGTTCTTAACTAACTCTTTTTAATATAAATAATTTTCTTTACATTTACATAATTTATATCTGTGAGATTTTCATTAAAATAATATTTTATTTATAAATAATTATTATTATGAAATAATTTGTATAGGTGAGATCTTAAGAAAATTTCTATTAAAAATACTCTGAGATCTGTAAAACTGTGAGATCAAAATAGGAAGAATAGCTTATTATCTAGTGTAATCATTATTATACCCTGTAGAATATTACATATATCATTTATATTAAAAATGTTTCAGCTAAATGTAAAAAAATTGAATCGATATTTAACTACGATATTTTATAAATTTTTACTAATTTTGAATCGATTTGACTGGATCTTTATTGGCTCTTACAAGTTTTATGGTAATAATTTTCAATTAGGATTAACATACTAATCACATTATTTATCTTCAATCAGAGAGATCAAATTGAACAATTATATTTTCTGAAAAACTATTAAATACCATTTCAAGCACAAGTCGAATTGAGAGAATCATTTTAATTTAGCAATATAAAGGTCATCCCAAAAACATAAAATCATAGCACATATATAGTCTATGACAAAATTCTATAAACATGATCTTTATTTGACATTCAATTATCACATATGTTAGTTTAATTTGAAGAAACCTAAGAGCACCATTATAGTTTACTTTAAAGAGAGCTAACGTCCTTTGTAAGAGGAGTGAAAATGTAAAAGTTTATTTAGATCTAATCAATTTTTTAAGAATGAATTATTTGAAATTAAATATTGTTCTAGACAAAAGGGCTAGGTCACGTTAAGCCCAGGATATTCAATGATAGTTAAGAGTGAGTGCACCTTTAATTAATGTGTTTAAAAGATTATCCTTCTTGTTAATGCCTCTTACGATATATATTGATAAAATCTCTTATTTTTCTTGATTTTGTCTTGATTGAGTAGCTAAGGCTATTCAAGTCGAGATTTTCGAACGTCTGCCAAATTAACGTCCTATTGTATAACAGCTCCGAATTCAACATAATTATGACATGGTCCATCTCCCTACAAATATGAACATAAATATTTTTCATTTTTCATTTTTTCTCATAATTTGGCATATTACATAAATATATGAAACTATTTATAATATAAATGTAATATTTTAATATAATTTAATGAAGAACTAAGTTCCCATACAAAGTTAGATAATCATGGTTTAAGCTCTATTCATGTGTAAGCATTGTTATCACTTCTCTTTTAACCATCATTATTTATGACAATTTATTTAGTTAAAATGTAACATGCCTCTTCTAATTAAACATGATTATTTTTTTTCTAAAATAAAGTTTTGATCCATTACCGAGATTTTAGTTTAGTTCTAAAGTTTAAAAGTTTCACTTCGATTTTTTAAAGCTTTTCTGTCAAACCAAATTTATACTTTTGTTAGTTTAACATAATAATATAGTCAATTTGATTATATATGGCTAATTGTTGAAAATGTCACTTCAGTCAAAGTTTCCAATAGTGATACCAAAAACTTATAAAAAAATAAATTTAGTCTCATAAAAATATTTTAAGTAATTAAAGTGAAGTTTTTATATTTAAAAGAAAAAATTGAAAATTAAATTATACATAAGAAATCAAAGTGTGTTATATTAATGGATTTTTTTTTTAAGAGAGGGTATGTTATAAACTATCTTAACTAATCAAATTGGGGAAATGTTGATGATGAATTAATATATTTCATCATAATAAATGAATATAAGTAACAAGTGTTGTATAACGAACTGCTATAAAGTGATTTCTAGGTAGGAGTGGATTGAATTTTTCAATCCTGATCCAATTCTAATAAAATAGATTGGATTTAAAAATTCAGATCAAATTTATTTAGATTTTTCTAAATTCATTTAAAATAATTAAATTCACTATGTAAATTAGATTAAATCCATCTAGATCTGGACACGAGCTGACGTGGCACGACTTGTGTTAAGGCTGACTCGATCTGAATCTGGATCGACTCGACTCGACCTAAATCCAGGCCAACTATCCTGGACCTGGTATCAGAACATCTCAGCTTGACCTGGACTCGAATTGACTCGACCTAGTACCAGGTCGACTTAGCTCGACATGAGCCTGAATCCACTTAGCTAGTGGATTGGATTTTTCAAAATTCAATCCAGATCCAATTCTAATAAAATAGATTGGATTTAAAATCCACATCAATTTTTATTAGATCAAATTTATTTGGATTTTTCTAAATTCATTTAAAATAATTAAATTCACTTTGTAAATTAGATTAAATCCATCTAGATCTGGACACGAGCTGACGTGGCACGACTTGTGTTAAGGCCGACTCGATCTAAACCTGGACCGACTCGGCTCGACCTAAACCCAAGCCAACTATCCTTGACTTGGTATCAGAACATATCAGCTTGACCTAGACTAGAATTGACTCGACCTAGTACCTGGTCGACTTAGCTCGACATGGGCTTGAATCCACTTAGCTTGACATGGGCCTGGGTCCACTCGGCTTGACATGGACCCACGCCCACTCGGTTAAACATGGTCCCGGGTTGACTCGGCTCGATATGGGCTCAGACTGACACGACCTGGGCCCGAATCGACTTGGCTCGATCTGGGTTTGGGATGACTCAACTCCCTGGCCTTGGTCACTCAACATGGACCCGGGCCAACTACACTCGACCTGAGCCCGAGTTGACTCGACTCGATATAAGTCTGGGCCGACTTGAATCGACCTACGCCCAAGCAAACTTGGGTCTAGGTAGACTGAGCTCAACCTGGACCCGAGCCGACTCGACCTATTACCAGACTAACTTAGCTCGACACGGGCCTGAACCTACTCAGCAAGATATGGACTCGACTCGAGATGGGCTCAGGCCGACTAGGGTTGTCCATGGCCAGGCCAACTCGGATCGATTTGGGCTCGGGATGACTGGGCTCAACATGAGCCCAGGTCAACTTGGAACAACATGGACCTAGGCAATTTCGGCTCGACATGGGTTTGGGCCGACTAGGCTCAATATGAGCCCATACTAACTAGGCTCGACTTGGTTGAGTCGACTCAGCTTGATATAGGCTCAGGTCAACCTAAGCCTAGGTTGATTCAACCTTTGGTTAAATACATTTTGTACTCATCAGTTGCTTTTTCCTACTTAACAAATATTTTGATCTACATATTTATGTGTCATTTAAGTACATGTTTGAATAAGGTAATTTGTTTTTTGGAAGAAGGGTAAAAAAAAAAAGTTATTCAAAAAAATATGTTTGAAAAATAACCAAAGTGATGAAAAAAAACACATTTAAAAACTCTATCACAATTAATATTTTAAAACTAATTAATTGGAGTTTTTTTTAATGTGTATCCAATAATTGATTATTTAGGATATAAAACATTAAATCTGCTTACTACTCATGACTTATAACCCTTTTTTCTGTAATTTTACTATAAAAGTGACTTACTAGAATATGTAATAAATTATCTTAAAATATGTTTTTGTCTAATGTATCTAAATATAATTATAAAACTTATAGAGTGTGTTCATTTTCTCCAGGTTAAAGAAAGTTAAATTTGGTGGAACAAATTGATGGAGTGTCTCTTGGGTTTTGCATCTTCTGTTTCAAGAGATTTAGTGTGTGGAGCATTAAATCAATTACGTTATCCTTGTTGTTTTAACAATTTCATCAAAAAGCTTGAGCAAGAAGAGGGCGATTTGATTTTAACGAGAGATAGTGTCCAAACATTTGTTGCTCATGCCAAGAGACAAACCAGAAAGACTAGTGAAGTTGTCGACAAGTGGCTGCAAGATGCTATCAGTGACGTAGACAATGTGAGTCAGTTGTTGAAAGAGGCAAAAACAAAAAAAATATGTTGCTTTGGGCACTGTCCAAATTGGATTTGGCGATACCGTGTAGGAAAAGAGTTAGCAAATAAAACTGTGGACCTTGAAAAGTTCATTGAAGAGGGTAGAAAATATGTGCCATTTGACCGCATTGCTACACTTCCTTCAGGCACCCTGAATATTCTTTCAGAAAAATGCATGAATTTTGAGAGTAGACAATCTGCATATGAGAAACTACTGGAAGCAGTGAAAAATAATGATGTTGCAATGATTGGATTATATGGGATGGGGGGTTGTGGTAAAACCACATTAGCAATGGAGGTTAGGAAGTTAGTAGAAGCGGAGCATCTTTTTGACAAAATTCTTTTTGTGCCTATTTCTAGTACAGTGGAAGTTCGAAGGATCCAAGAAAAAATTGCAAGTTCACTGCAGTATATATTTCCAGAAACCGAAGAAATGGAGAGAGCCCAACGATTGTGCTTGAGATTAACCCAAGAAAAAAATATTCTTATGATTCTAGATGATGTGTGGGAGAAGCTTGACTTTGGGGGCATTGGGATTCCATCCTCTGAACACCATAAAGGCTGCAAGATTCTCATTACCACTAGATCAGAAGAAGTTTGTACTTCGATGGATTGTCAAAGAAAGATTTACCTGCCAATTTTAACGGATGAAGAAGCGTGGACTCTTTTCCAAAATAAAGCACTTATATCTGAAGGCACCCCTGATGCCTTAAAGCATCTGGGAAGATTGATTTCCAACGAATGTAAAGGATTGCCAGTTGCCATTGCAGCTGTAGCTAGTAGTTTGAAGGGAAAAGTCGAGACGATATGGAGTGTTGCATTGAATAAATTGAGAAGTTCTAAGCCAATAAATATTGAAAGAGGTTTGACTGATCCCTACAAGTGCTTGCAGTTGAGCTATGATAATTTGGATACTAAAGAAGCTAAATCACTTTTCCTGTTGTGTTCTGTGTTCCCTGAAGATTTTGAAATTCCTGTTGAACTTTTAATACGATGCGCAATAGGGTTAGGTGTAGTTGGAGAAGCACACTCATATGAGGTGTCTAGAAGTGAAGTGATTGCAGCCAAAATTAAGCTCGTTAGTTCTTGTTTATTGTTGGATGAAGAGGATGAATGTGTCAAAATGCATGACATAGTTCGCGATGTGGCCCACTTGATAGCAAAAAATGAGAATAAGATCATCAAGTGTGAAGAGGAAAAAGATGTGACAATTGAACATAATTCAGTAAGATATTTATGGTGTGTGAAATTTCCAAATGATTTGGACTATTCCAATCTTGAGTTTTTATTCTTACGCACAAAAGTGAAAGAATTTGATGGAATTTTCAAAAGAATGGGAATGCTCAAAGTTTTGATTCTTGTGAATGATGAGGAGGGGAAAACACCATTGTCAAAAGTGTCTTTCGAAGCATTACAAAATCTTCGTTATTTACTCATTTACGATTATGAATTGAGCAACTTCACTTTTATAAGCGATATGAAGAAACTCCAAAGTCTTTCGCTGCATGGTTGTTTATTGCCTTCATTTCCTGAATTACAAACTGATGTTGTAATTTCACAAGTAACATCCTTAAAATTGTTAGAGTTGAACAAATGTGACATTAAAGGGAAGAAGTTTGAAGTGATCAAAAGAACCCCACTACTGGAAGAGTTGTACATTGTTAATATTGAAGGAGAATGGAATGCTAACAGTGAAGACAATATTGAATTCTTTAACACCTTCAGTGTCCCCCAAACATTGCAAAGGTACGGAATTATATTAGGATCCAATTATTTTGATGAGTATAATGATGAAGAATTTTGCTCTAATCACAAAACTTTACTACTTAACTATTTTCACATTTCAAATGAGGTAATTAAGAGTTTGGCAAAAAAAGCAAAGGATCTATTTGTAGCCAATATTCAGGGAGGCGCAAAAAATATCATCCCAGATATATTTCAAATTGAAGGGGGGGGTTTGGATGAGTTGAATAAGTTTGAGATACGTAATTCTAAAGAGATAGAGTGTTTGATTGACACTAGTAATCATTATAGTGAGGTGATATCTCTCTTCTCCAAGTTGCATAAGCTGAGAATCGATAACATGGAAAATCTAAGAGCTTTATGGCATTGTTTGCAACCTGCCAATGGGCCTTTTGAGAACTTAGAGAACTTATATTTAAGTGATTGTCCACGATTGACATCTCTCTTCACATATGTCGTTGCTCGATATTTGGTACAATTGAAAACATTAAAAATAACAAGATGTCATGGATTGAAGCATATATTAGCAGATGATGACAAAATGGAGAAAAGTCAAGGTGAATTCACCACTGGACATCCTATACAAATCTTCCAGAATCTTCAGAAAGTAGAGGTAAATAGTTGTGGAGAATTAAAACATATATTCTCGGCCAGCATTGTAAGAGGGGAGATAAATAAATGCCACATGCTAGATCAAATAATTGGAGATAATGTTCCATCAGCAGACCGTGATAAAAAAGAACTTGATGAAATCATTGAGGAAGGTAAGCATCCACATTTGTATAGCACTTCAACTCCATCAACAACAGTTATGAACTATAGCCCAGGTACATTTTTCTTTTTGCATTTCTAAATATGTTTAAGTGTGTATTAGTAAGTCTACATGTTGCTTAGTTGAAGTTATTTACAAGCTACGTGAAAATTGTGAATATGTTATTGTATATGAAAAATTTAAGCATATTAATTGTACATTGTGTCATCACTATCATTATTTTCTATTTCTAAGGTTCAAAAGACATTAATAATCTAGTTTTAATTGAACCAACTACTTGTTAATGCACTACCAGCACCAATTACTTGTTAATGCACTACCAGCGAAATTTGTCTTAGTCAAAATTAAAGACAAATCTATTTGCATTTTAAAAAATTTGTATAATTTACAATTTTTTAAAGAAAATTGTTTTGTATGATTATTTTCATCATTATTAACCGATCATTTAATGTTTAGGATTGTGGTTTTAGTCCCTAGAAACCAATGTTTTTAAAATCAGAATGTAACTTGCACACAAAGTATACATGAAATCTTGAGTGATATTTTTCTTATATATAATTGCTTTTTAGGAACTCTATCAAGCCTTACAAGCCTTAGAATATATGATTGTCCGAAGTTAGGCTCAATTTTTACAGCATCTACAGCTAAGACCTTGACTTCTTTAGAAAAATTGGTCATAATAAAGTGCAATAGTTTGAGGCATATAATAACTCATGAAAGGATCAATCAAAATCAGAAGGAAAATATTGTCGAGGATGACCATGACTTTCAGAGTGATATTTCAATCTTCCAGAGTTTGAAAAATCTATATTAATTGATGCTTAGGATGTTGGTTTTAGTCCCTATAAACCAATGTTTTAAAAATCAAAATGTGTAACTTGCACACATAGCATATATATAATCAACTCTATTATGTTTAGCGATATTTTTATTATTT
>Ga0123341_1004478_pt1 | contig 12270 bp, 9 predicted proteins | sample Turbeapinknodule_FD_89959 | JGI IMG/M metagenome (GOLD analysis project Ga0123341, IMG submission 89959) | Root nodule microbial communities of legume samples collected from Mexico - Turtle bean Mexico pink nodule | ecosystem: Host-associated > Plants > Roots > Nodule | place: Mexico: Nepantla... | reverse complement strand
GTTTTATATAATAGTAAACCAATAGGTTATTATTTAACTATAATTTCAATGTAACTACTTCAACAGAACATATTTTAAAAACTCAATCATAATTAATATTTTCCTGTTTAGGCTATTTTTTTATATATAATAGCATATTCACTAAAGAAAGTATTATTTGATAACTCATACTAACCCTTACTTTTACATTAAAATTCTATATTTTTCTAATAAGTGTTGTGAAGTTCGGTATTCTACTGAACTAATTCTAATGTCTATCTTTCACTCACAACTTCACTAAAGGATTTTAGAAAAACTTGTCCAAAAACTTTGAAGAGTCTGATAAAAAAACAATGATTATAGGAGACAAACCAATATCTATTATACCACTTATTTAATTGTTATTGTGTTTTTATTACAAAGTAGACTTTAAGTTTAATTCAACCCCATAAAATCGGTTTATAGATAAATTTGCATTCACTTATATACAATGAAATGTCTTAATCTCTAGTTAGGTGGATCTTCCAACACTTCTTCTTATAAAATTTAAAAAATGAAATTCTTATAAAATTTAAAAAATGAAAGCAATACAATAGTCAAATTGCATTCACAATAAACACTTATCCGAAATTGTCATTTATTTTACTTAAATCACTATTTAAAATTTTCCAATTAATTGTCTCATATATGATCTAAAGAACAAATAAAAGTTGGTATAGGAATGGTAAGAGAAGGAGAAAAGCAAAGATATATGCAAAATTAGTAAATACAGAGGAGAGACCAAAGCACACAGAAAACAAAGAGTAGAATATAAGAATGAGTTGGAAGAGATGGCTTCACTCCGACAGACTGGGCCCAATGTGTTAAGCCCATAGTTGGTGGGTTTGATGGATAGTGACATCCATTTCATGGAGGCTGCTAGTGCTTCCAACAACAACCATCTAACACAATATCTTTTCCAATCTTCAGGATTGAGAAAGCTGCAAAATTTTGAAAAACTCCATTTGTACAACGGATTCCACTCAAATATAACCTCATTTTGCTTCCTCTTGGGAACTTCTAAACTCTTTAGACTCCTTTACACTTACAAGATCTTAAATATATTCATGCCGACTTAAGTATAAGATAGTAAGAAAAATAAAGATTTTTTATTCTTTTGTAGTTGGTTAACACTACAAATTGGATTTACACAGTTTTTTTCTTTTTATCTTAAAACTCTCCTGATCCATTATAGATAACAACAAAGCTAGAATTGAAATTGTGTGTTTGAGAGAGAGAAAGTTATGGAGAAGTACCAAATGATCTAATGGGAGACCCTGAGCCCCCACCGTCCCATGTGCATGTGAACATGTTCCCTTCCAATTTACCTCTTCACTCAACCCATCACAATCACTTGCCAACATTGTCACCCCCAATTTGTCTTTTGGCCCTATAGTATTAGTATCCCTAATATTTTTTCTTTAAATCAAAATTAGATGAGTTAGATTCCAAGACTCAAACTAACAAGATCTTCACAATGTTAACAAACTTTGAACCAATAGGAATCATATATCATTGACAACCAAATCTAACAAGATCCTCACATTGTTAACAAGATAACAATTTTAATTCTTGAAAGAACGAAAAAAATTATTTAATCCGTAAATATGAATAAAAATGTAAATTGATCTCTTAATTTTACAGCTTAATCTCAGAATGGTGTAACATTACAATTTGATAACAAAATGGTTCTATGAAATTTAACAACATAACACAATTAATACTTTTTTTTCTTTTAAAGAATAAATGATATTAGTTTAAACTTCTAGATTATATTTTTTAAATTGCACCAATCATTGAATAAGTCTTCATTCATTCTTTAAAAGTTTAATCTTGATCAATCAGTATTAAATCATTATAATGATTAAATAATATATGGAATTGTTGGAGATCTCACATCGACTAGAGATTAGAGTCTTTCAGTGTACATAAGTGAGTGCAAACCTCAACCTCATGAACCAGTTTTATGAGGTTGAGTTAGGCTTAAAGTCCACTTTATAAGTTGATTGTGAATCCTCTTAGTGCCAATTTGAGTGAATCCTCTTAGTGCCAATTTGACTATATGGCTTAGTGTCTTTAGCATGTAAGTTGATTGTGAAAATTCATTTATAATTAATTTGGGTAATTTCTTCCTCTACATCCACCTCCATAGTTTCTTCCTGCACCTCCATACTTTTGATGAAAAGTTGGATTTATCCTTAATGAAATTAAAAATTAAGTCTAAGTCTCTGCACCTCCATCATCTTCTTCATTTTAGTACAAATACTATTTTGAATTCTACAATTCAAAATTCATTTTCTAGATTTTATTTCGAAATTTACAATTCAAAAGTCATTTCTCGAATTGTATAATTCGGAATTTTGTTTCCGAATTATACAATTTGGAAACCATTTTTTGGATTCATGACTTTCACATTATAGAATTTGGAAGTCAACTTTGTATTCCAAATTATAAAATTCCGAAGCAAATTTTGTAATATGAATTCTAGAATCCGAATTGTAGAATTTAGGATACAAAGTTGACTTCCAAATTCTTTTTCTAGATTCAAAAATGACTTCCAAATTGTAAAATTCGGAATACAAATTCAAAAATATATTTTTGGAATTTCAATAGTTATGGAGGTGTAGGAAGAAATTGCCATTAATTTGTTGTTTTCTAGAAGGTAAATGGTAACAACTTAGGTTTTTTTTCTTCTTCATAAAGGCCTTGCCATTCACCTTGAATGGCTTATCTCTAACATTAATGGATTTAGGAATAAGAGGATCGAGAATAATAATTATGGCAGACTCAAGTATAACAATTATGACAAACCTATGTGTATATTCAAATTCAAGTATTTTAAGAAAGGATTGAACAAAAGAGGAAAAAATATATTGGAGAGTGTGAAGTATCAATAGACTTATCTAAATAGACTTATCTAAAGAGAAGGGAAACAATGTTCATATAAAAGAACATCTTTGGAAATGAATATTTCTCTACTGAGATCAAGCAATGCAACCCTTTTTATTCTTGATTTGAAACCTAGAAATAACTTCTTTTGAATCTAGAGTCAAAGACTTTTTATGCTAGGCATGTAAAAAATTTCAAATATATTATGTCAACTATTTTATTAAATAAAATATGTCAAGGTGATTGATTTCTCAAATTACAATTTAACAATTTATTGATTAAATACATGTACAAACGTGAAAGTGAGCTAATTCAGTTCACATAGGTTGATTCACTATAAGTTAAGCTAAAAATGAAACAAATCAATTTGACTTACTTTTTGGTGAGTTAAAACTTTTGTAACACATATTAACCCATCATTTGTTGGTGGGTTAAGTCGATTGGCTCATTTAAGCATATTTTGCTCTCCTAAATCAAAGTGAATTGACTTGATTACTTGTTTATAATAGTACAATCAAGATGTTTACCATTTCATTAAACATTAACAAATGGTTTAAACATCCAAACCATTAAAAGCACTATTAAACAACATTCTAGTCTTTAAAGAAATAAAAAAAGTCAACCTACATAACTAAAAGTAATAAAAAAAATATAGTGAAAAAGTAATGAATTTTTTTATAAAGGGTTGTTGGTGGTGGATTATAGGTAAAAAAACCTTCAACATGGCTAAAACATGTTTAACCTACGGGTTGGGTTGAGTTTAGTTTGACCCACATTTAAAAAGGATATTCTTTTTCAACCCAACCCGACTTGAACTTATGCTGAGCTAGGTTGGCTCAAGGTTTGGACCCACTTTAACACCCTTAAATGTACGACATGTCCATCAATAAAGTTGTAAAAGTAAACATGGATGTTCAATTAAATCACGAGAGCTCTTATGTGGAAGGGATGTGTGATGCTTTCTTTCAACACCGCCATTTTGTTATGGCGTTTGATGTAGAATCCCCCTCATGAAATACAATTCAATTGATTTCAGCTCAAGGCCATTATTGAATCTTATACTTTTGACATTTTTATGAATTTGAACTTCAACAAGTTTCACAAAAGACTTAATTAAGTCTCCAACCTCACTTTTGTTTTTCATGAGGAGTAACCATGTACCTTGACTTATCATTCACTATGGTTAAAACATATCTAAGTTTACTATACACCCCCAAATACTCATATTCATAAGGGATATCATTGTTATGGTTGAAATTCTAAATAGACATCAATCTCTTTTTGTTTTATCATGTGACATACATCACAAGGATCCTTAAAATTGTTACAATCAATAATTGAAAATGAGTGTTGAATGGACAATATTTTATTTTAAGAAATATATTCAAGTCTCAAATGCCAAAGATCTTTGTTAAAGGTACAAAAATTATTCACAAAATAGAAATTTGTGTTTGGATGTGTTGGAGATCCCACATCGACTAGAGATTAGAGCCTTTCATTGTATATAAGTGGGTGCAAACCTCAACCCTATGAGCCAGTTTTATGGGATTGAGTTAGGCTTAAAGTCCACTTCGTAATAGGATGTTGTTGAAGTGAGTTCATACAACCCTTTCATTAATTCAGTTGCATCAATCATCTCAAAGGAATGACATTCATGTATCACACATGAGGAATTGGTAAAAATAACTTTGTAGAACAAAGACATGGAGAACTAAGAAATAAAAACTCTATAATAAACAAAACATTAATTAGGTGAAAATATGAAGAAAATACAATTGTGCTAAAGACAATCACTAATATAATGTTGTCATCATGGAGTTTTACACGAATAAGAGATATAATTTTTAAGGTTTGAAAAACCAAGAGATCATGACACACATTATTAGTGACCCCAATATCAAATATTCATATTTACTTGAAAGTGACATGTGATAGTTTAGAATCTCTAAGAGACACTTCTCATTTCCAATTTCGTCCAATGCCTCTCTCAAGTTCAAAGCATGAAATTCTAACTTCTCTCAAGTTTATCTAAAGACTAAGAAACTACTTATGTGCATGTCTTCTAATCACCTATTCCAAAGCATGAAATTTTTATCTTTTTAGTCTTTCTTGGAGTCTCCCTTTATTTATTCTTCTTTATTCTTCTTTGTCATGTTTCTTGTGTTTACTGCTCTTAACTCCTATTCTCTTTCTTCAAAAAGATCTTCCCCATCCTCCTCGTCTTGGAAGGAATTCGTCCACGAATTTAGAAGTCATGTATGATAAAGATAAAAACATTAAAATTATGACCATTATTTACTATACGTACTTACCAAATAAAACTATTTATTTCTTAATTATCCTCCAATATCAAAATCTAAACTACTTAGAATGTCATGTGAACATGTGGAATGTATGCTCATATCCCAACTTTGAGATCCTACATAAGAGCTTATCTTTTTATTTTTATTATAAAATGGTGATGATGATAATTATGACTATGCATGCTTATGATAATTAAAGAAGAATGTCCTATGTCACATGTTTTCATAAAATTTAAAATAAAGGTTTCTTCTATTGAATGTCCTATGCCATATGTCACATGATAAAAACGAAAAACATAAGAACAAATACACTCATATAATTGATTAAAGTGTAAGATAAGTAATTGATTAAATTGGCAACAACATACAAAACCTAGTCAAATAATTGGTTAAACTTCAAAATAATATATTAATTTGTAGTTGAAACATTTTCATACCTTCTCTTGCAGTACCTCTGTAGATTTTTTAATTCTAACAATATTCTTCTGAGTATATTGAAGAGTGTAATGTTTTTTTCTTCATTTTTAAGTGGTGATGGTTGTTGATAGTTGGTGGTTGAAGTAAGTTTTGTGGTCCACTTTCATATCTTTTTTAATGTCAACAATAGGTTTTTGATTATGTTAGACACCGTTGTTGTGTCTTCTTTATTTCAAGTGATAATAGTTGCTTGGGATGGTTGATGATGAATTTTAGTAATTGAAGTAAATTTTATGGTATTTTTATTAATGATGATTGAGTTTTCCTTTGCTTATTTTTTTGGAAAAGCCACAATACACGAACAAAAATATCAACTACACCTTATCAACTCCCTTACATATTTAAATCCCTATGAAATTCCTCTCTCAAATTCTATAACGAAAATGTAGGTATACTAGAAGAGAAGTATGAAAGTACCAAAGTACAACTAAAATTATTTAAAAATATAAAATTATGTTTTATTTTAAATTATTTTAAATTTTTAAAAAATATTGGACAGAATTTATTGTGTTAAAAAAAATTAATGGGATTAATATAAAAAAAAAACAAAAACAGAAGTCTTTTAATTGCATTTATCTGTTCCTAAAATTGAAATCTAAATGGTAAAATATAATTAGAGACGTGAGATGAAAATGTGAGTTTGTGCAAACAAATTTTCCTCTGCAGGGTTTAGCCAGGGCAGCATGAGGTGCAGGACCCAGTGACCTGCAACATCATTGTTTCACTTCCTGTATTATAAAATGATATAAATTTATGATTTAATGAAGTAATGTTTCCTGAGAATGATTCCAATCCATCAGCACCCCTCATCCATCACACTCATGTCTTGTCACCTATGCCATGCCTACGTGTCCCACTCACCATTTAGCCCCTCTTCCCTCCCGCCACGTCGACTCATCATCCCCGATGTGACTTCTCCCTACCATCATCATCCACACCCCCATACCCCATCTTCTCCTCTTCCTCTTCTTCATCATCATCATCTCCATTTCCCTGTAACAAACACCCTGACGTGGCACATTATATACAAAGTCTTCTCTGTCATTTTCGAATTCATAGCCATTAATAGTGCGGATGAAATACTATCATCCCAAACAACATTACAATACTTACACCACCAATTCCCAATATATATCTTTTCACCCTCTTCAATCATATTCCAAATACATACATTATAACCTTCACATAAAAATCCACTAACATGCTAAAACCAAAATTTACATATGCTAATTAATCCTAACTTCCTTCCACCACATATTTTAGATTCCAAATATTCTTTCCCTTTTCTTTTCAAGATACAAAAAACAAAAACAAATTTCTGGAATACTTTCAAGGAAGATCAAAGAGGGCAGGATTATCTTGATCAGACCAATGACTGTTGCTCCAGTACGGTTGATCAACGGTGTTAGGGAGATCAAACAAACCTTGATCCGCACCACTGGGTTGCCAATCCAACGACCCAAACCCTCCTCCATGCTCACCACTCTTCTGCGCCAACGACGAAAACTCCAGCGGCGCCGTCAGATCGAGAAACGACGCCGTACCGAACTCCTCGTGATTCTGCTGCTGCTCTCCGCCTGGTGCCACTTGCGCCTGATTATTCCCCTGCGGATGAGCAACACCGAACCGAAACGGGGTCGTATCGAGGATGTTGTTGTTGCTGTTGCTGTTGGTGTCATTATTACTGCAATTCCCAAACCCAAACCCCAGTGCTTCGTTGTTTGAAGCAATGAGGCTGGTGAAGCTCCCTATCTCGGAGAAAATGCCACCGCCATCCAAAGAGGGGTTATCGGCGTTAGCGAACAGCTTCGACTCGCGAACGCTGTCGAGAAACAAAGAGTTCTTAGACAAAGCGTTCGATGTCGGCGCCGACATCGCCTCCGTGACCGTTAGGGTGGAGCTTTCGCTGCTGGAGTGGGAGTTTGAGTTGCGCTCCGCCTCCGCAGCCGTCGGCGTCGTTGACGCCGTCGCCGGAGCGATCTGCGAGGAAGAGCGAGGGTTGTTGTTATCGCTGTTGGTGTTGGTGGCGGTAGTTTTGGGCTTGTTCGAGCGTTTCGACTTACGGCAACCGCCGCCGACGGGGACATTGCGAAGGACGCCGCCTTTGGTCCAGTAGCGGCGGCAGTTCTTGCAGAAATGGCGTGGCTGGGAGAGGTTGTAGTTGTTGTAGTAACAGAACTTGGTGTTGAGGGAGTCACAGCGAGGGCACTTTAGCGGCTGGTGGTGGTTGTGGTGGTGCGGCCTGAGCCTGCGGTCACCGCCGCAGATGGAATGTATATGCTGCATTTCCGGCCACAGATGAAAGCTGAAATTTGGAAATAATTGTTTGTGGTCTGAGGGAGTGAGTGGGGAAGAAGGAAAGAAGGAAGAGTTTGTGTTTTGTGTGTGAGTGTTCTACTATGTTTTTGGAGAAGGTGTGAGTTGGTGAAGAAGGATATGGGGAATAGTGTGAAGAAGAAGAAGAAGAAGAGAAAGAAAGAGTATTGGGACTGACAAATATCCCTGCAGACCACTGCACGTCTCGCATCGCTATCTTCCATTTTTCTAACATTTTTTTTCAACAAAATTGACCGAAACGACCTTGCGCACAGGTGGGCCACCACACAGCGTACCAAAATACTAAACTATCCCTCTTAAAACTTTATAGATAAATAAAAAAGTAATTAATATTTTAACTTTATTTTTATTATTTCATAAAAGACTTCAAATTTTATTATCTATTCATTTGACACTTGTCCCAACGACTTGATACTGATATTTTTTTTACCAAATTTGCACCATAAGTAGACTAAATTTTCCAATCAAAAGGGCAGATATTCTGAAAATAACAAGGTTTATAGTATTATGTGTCTATTTCTATGAGATTGTGAAGATATTAATAATTTTTAAAGTTTTATATTTTCTTCGATAATCAAAATAAAATAAAAATAGTCTTTTATATAATTATAGTGAAATGATTTTTTTCAATTTAAATAAATTTGTATACAATTTATTGGATAAACTTTTTTTTCAGTACAATTTATTGGATAAATTTATAAGATTGTGAAAACTGGTTTTTCCTGCTATAAAAAGGTTTTATGATCATATTATTTGCATAAACGAAAAGGGGTTGTTAAATATTTAGAAGATTGAATTAGTGTTTTTAAGACTTGATTAAAGCAATTCGATCCAGAAGTTAAGATTATTATAAGAATAAAGAAACAAACTACATTATAGGACAGATAGAGATAAAAAGATTTTAAGGAGGTTTTTAGACAGGTTCAGATTAATCTATTTTGCATATATTATTAATTAACTTTAGAGTAATTATTTTTAATATTTTGAGATATTTAAATTACAATTATAATGCACATATGAAACATATAATCGCATTTAAAAAGTTTTGTAAGTTTTGTGATTTCTTTGATACATATATCTAATACTAAACATATTCATAATACTAAACATATAGTGAATTTTGTAAGAGTTTTCATAAGATACTCATTTTATTTTCATGAAACTTGGAACTTTAACATTATGAAGTTCTAACATAAGAAGTTAAAGCATAAGCATAATTACAATTGTTTTTTTTTTCTTTTGTCATTTTTAAACTATTCATATTAGATTTCATATTTTTATTTTTCTTTTTTAATTATTTCAATTTATTTTCAAGCTGCATGTTTTCGCTTCATCACTCACTAAAAGCATTTAACAACTTATCATAGTTAAAGAGTTTTAAAACCTTAAAACTTACACTACTTCCAAATGATTTTACATTACACATAAGTTTACTTCTTCATCACTCTCATTTGATGGTGTAGTTGATGCATTACATTTCCACATAGCCTTTCATTTTATGCTTTTTTGTTTCTTCTTTCTTTAACCCATCTTTCAACATTTAGTAAGGGGCAAAACAAGTTTAATATGTTCAAGTTTACCACATTCAAAGCATGTTGGTGTTCTCCCTTTCTTGTGTTGAAGAGAATTCCTTTTGTTTTTGCTCTTAAGATATCTTGACTTCTTGACCATAAGGCTCATATTTCACTTTTTATGTTGTATAATTATTTTTCTAAACCTCTCTTCGATGTTGCAGTCTTGAGTGATAAGTTTTTTCTCTTCTTTCTAGGATTCTCGTCATTTTCTTCATTTAATCTTTCAAACATAAGCTCATGTTCCCTCAACTTTCTAACCAAAGTTGTCATGTTCATGGACATGATGTCCTTTGATTTTGATATTTATGTTGCCTTAGACTGCCATGAATTGTTCAAGGACTTCAAAATCTTGATGTTTATCTTTTTTGTGTCAAACTTCTTTCTCAGAGTCACAAGATTAAGAGTGAATCTTTTTTGCACATCATAACTGTTTTCTCTGTGAAGTATCTTAAATATTTCATATTCTTGTATGAGGTGTTCTTCCTAACTCTCTTAACATCTTTCGTGCCCTCACAAATCATCTCCAAAACATCCCAAATCTCTTTGACACTCTAGCATATTAACATCTCATACAACTCATCAAGAGTGAGGTTTGAGGATATGGTGTTATTTGTCATGAGTACTTATATTTTCTTTTATAGTTTAAATGGAGAAATCTTTTGCAACATGCATATTTTTTATTATTTAAAAAGGAATGAAAAATGTCATTAAAATAACATCTCATGGTCTTTTATCAACTGACTCAAGCAATATTTTCATGTTGACTTTTCAAAGGGGATAATTTTCTATAAAACAAAGGTGGTTCGTTAATAGATGCACATTCATCGAAAGTTTGGTTTTGACCATCCATTCCAAGATTTTTTCTTTTCGAAAAACCATCAAAACAAACTTTGAGGTCAATTATAAACAAAAAGGGGTTGTCAATAGCAAGAAGGGGGTAAATTGGTGTTTTTAAAACTTCTTTGCCAATTAGCGTATAAAAAATTTGTGAAAACTTGATTCAAAAATTAGTATTCATGCAATAGTAAAATAAACAAGCTATATTAAAGTATAAGAAAGATAAAACAGACAAATTACACGATATATCTTTAAAATGGTTTGAATAAATTTATTCTATATCAAATATTAATTAAACTCAACTTTGGACTGATTGTTTTCATTATCTTGATATGCCTAGATTATAATCATATTGCACATGCAATCACATTATTCTACATCAAATATCAATTAAACTCAATTTTGGACTGATTGTTTCCATTATCTTGATATCCCTAAATAATAATCATATTGCACATACAAGCACACTCAAGATAATAAATACACTTAGAATTCCTTGAACAATCTTGAGAATTACAAACAATTATAGATATACTCTACTACCAATATACCAACCAGATGTATACTTATCACATAGAATTTAAGAAAGTTATGACTTGATGAATGTATTATAATCATTGAGTAAGTAAACAAGTTTCACCAAACATCCTTGATGTTTCCACAAATATTATAACAAAAAAGACAAAAAAGATGTTGGCTATGACCTAATCAATTATGTTAAGAATAAATCTTGTTCTATATTGGATATGAAACACATATGAAAAATATAATATTATATTTCCACTTAATTTCTTATTTGTATAAATAAAAGTATAAATAAAGAAGATGATAAAATATTTAGAGACATAATTAATTATCAACACAAATCTATAAAAAAACCTTTTGTTCTAATTAAAAACATAATAATTTTCTTTAACATTATTACTATTGATAATTGATTTTTAAACTTACCATAATTAATTATTAGAAAAGATAATCAATTAAATTATTGATGAAACCTTTTAAAAATCTGAAATACTTTGTTAAGGCATATATTACTTATGCTACTTAAATTAAGATAAAATCTATATTTACATCCATTACTAACATACATTCAAATAAAATATCTATATTATATAATACAATTTGATTATCTTAATCTTCAAATAATCTTTAAGCATATTCATGTTATGCATCTGCAAACATTGATCTTGAACAACTCAGTCAACAATTTTATTTTTAATTTAATTAACGTTTTCAATATAAATCTTACAATGTAGGTTAAATGTTGTACACTTTTCTAAATCTTATCATTATAAACTGAAATATTATTTTACTAAATATAAATGTGTGGGAAATACTATTTAAAAATAAGAAGAAAGTCAATAATAGTTTTTTTATTTTAGATATTTATATTTATCTGAACAGTCAAAAGAAGAATTATTTTAATATTTGATTTTTTTTGTGTGAATTTGTTTTGGCATGGAAACAAAATGTGCAGAGTTGGTGAGTTTAGAAGGGAATGAAAGCAGGTGGAGAGAGTGCTATTCCTCATCAAATCTGCTGTCGAGTTGTCGGCATGCTCCTCTACACCACACAATATTAATAATTTTTTATTTTTTTATTTTTTGCTGTTTTATCCAGATTATAAATAAATACAAAAACTATGCAAATAAAAATAATAGAAATAATAAAAAAATTGATATTTTTGTGTGTGACTAAAAAGTAGAGTTTAATAGGGACTTTTTTTTATGTCTTGTTCTAACGTTTTCACGTTTCTATTTTTAAGATATTTAAAAATCACAAAGAAAGGGATGCAATTGACAGCAGAATTCAATATAGATACATTGTTAATG
>Ga0123341_1004477_pt1 | contig 12272 bp, 12 predicted proteins | sample Turbeapinknodule_FD_89959 | JGI IMG/M metagenome (GOLD analysis project Ga0123341, IMG submission 89959) | Root nodule microbial communities of legume samples collected from Mexico - Turtle bean Mexico pink nodule | ecosystem: Host-associated > Plants > Roots > Nodule | place: Mexico: Nepantla... | reverse complement strand
ATATAAAAATATTTAAAAAATATACACATCTTTCCTTAGTATTAGTGAGAAAATAGCGTCGCAATTATTGTACAACATTTAAAAATCAATTTTAAGGGTTTGTGATCTAAAATGAACCACGTCCTTTTAAATACTATTCAAACTTTTTTTTTCTTATGTTTGAATCAGATGTGAACAATGAGATTACAAAAATAATAAAACAGAGATCTTTATCAGAAAAAAAAATCGCATAATTTACAGTATAAGAAAATTAACGAGAGTTTACCTTTTTATTAATAAGATTAAAATCTTTGTTAAGTTATTTATTTAAAATTGTATTTTTTTGGTTGAATCATTTTCGAGGAACATGTTTTATGAGGTTTTTTTTAAATTTCAGTAAAAATTTTCAAAACTTCCCCTAAATACCATGAGTTTAAGAATCTCTGTGAAATATCATGGGTTTTAAGACTTTCGTAGATTTCAAAACCTTTATAAAATATTACGAATTTTTGAAATCTCCATAAAATATCATGGGTTTAGAACTTCCGTAAAATAACATGGATTTTGGAACCTTCGTAAAATAATATGGATTCTAGAACCTCCGTAAAATATCATGGATTTCAAAATATCCATAAAATACTATAGGTCTCGAAACTTTCGTAAAATCTCATGGGTTTCAAAACTCTCATAAAATACGGTGGGTTTCAAAATACCATGAGTTTTAGGACTTCTGTAAAATACCATAGAATTCAAAACCTTCGTAAAATAGCACGGATTTTCGAAACCTCCATAAAATACCATGGGTTTTAGAATCTTCGTAAAATAACATGGATTTTAGAACCTCCATAAGATATCATTGATTTCAAAACATTCATAAAATACCATAGGTCTCGAAACCTCTGTAAAATATCATGGGTTTCAAAACTCCCATAAAATACCGTGGGTTTCTAAACCCCGTAAAATACCATGGGTTTCAAAATTCCTGTAAAATACCATAGGTTTTTTAACTAAAAATATTTGATTTTTTACTCATGTTATCATTTAAACATTCATGTATTTTCTCAACCACAATTGTTTATATCTATTGTATTTATTTGTCTACGTTTAGTAAAACATTTTTTTAATAAATAAAATAAATATATGAATATAACAAATAAATTACAAAAATTTTCCTACATATATAAAACTATATTACATTACATCATAGTAACTTCCATGTGATTTGGGTACCTCCCACTTCATCATATCATAAGATCCATCACAAATGACTTTGTTTCTCACACTACACATGAATGAATCTATTCAATTTTGTATCAATACAAATTACAAGATTCAATAATTTGATTTTTTTTTTCTCTTTCACAAATTCTCATGAAAGAAATTGAAAATGCATACAAACATGAATTTTTAAATGAAAAAGGAATTGAAGGAGATCTCAGAATTGCTAAACTCACACTATGGATACCACTCCAAAGGAAAAGTAATTGTTCACTATGCACTTATTCTCTGAAATGAGAAAAATTTATTGATCAAGGATGATCTTGAAGCTTTGATGTTTCAAATCCATGGTGTTTGATGGAAGGCTGGAGTTGCTGCTTGTATGGGTGGGTTTTGGGTAGAATGATGTGTAATCCACTCTTTGTTTGAATCTAAAACAGTTTGGAATCAAAACATTTTTGAAAAAGATTGTTTTCTAAAGAAGTGAAAACACAACCAGTTGTTTTATCGTTTCAATCGATTGTTTGACACTTAGAGGTTTTTGAAAACGGTTTGAAGCTGTTTGACTTGGTTGACTTTGTTGTCAAACCAATTCAATCGGTTGTTTTGAGAATTCAATCGATTTTTTGTTGAAAATCCATAACAAAATTTTTGTTATGTTTGCAAGTAAGCTTTAAATGTTTTCTAACTGAATATGCTCATGCTTTAAAAGTTTTTAACAACTTTTGGAGTATTTAAAGAGGTTGTTATACTCTCTTAAATGTTTGATAACAATTTTGAGACATTTGTGAAAATGTGAAAACAAATTTGAGTTTTGAAGATTTGCATTCAAGCTTTTGGGTTTTCTCAAAGAAGTGGAATAAGATTGCTGTAGTCTTTTGATTTGATCTTCATCAGGTGTAATCCTTTCTGTATCTCTTGTATTTCTGAATACTGATGTGTAGGTGCAGAATCAGAGGGTGTTCTGATTTTTGTGGTGTTTGTGTGCCAAAGGAAGTGTGTGATTTGAGGTGTTCAAGGTCACTTCTTTAGTGGTGTGTTTGTAATCTGGATTTTGATTGCATAGTAGATACCTATTGGTTTCTGGGGACTGGATGTAGCTCTTGGTGTAAGAGTGAACTAGTATAAATCTGTTTGTGTGATTCTCTCTTTCCCTGATCTCACATATATATGTTTTAAGTTGTTTTTATTAACTGCTGATAAAAACAACTGGTTGAATCGCAAAACAACCGGTTGATTTTCTGGAAATCAACTAAAACAACTTTGTGCATTGTTTTCCATAGTTTCCTTCTCTGTGATTCTTCATTGGCTTTCATTGTACCTTCAAAGTTTGAGAAAATCTTTCATAAACAAATCACCCCCTCCTTTTTAAGGTCATTTATTCTAACAAAATTATCTCAGACTAAGTTTTATGTCTCACAATAATTGTTTAAAAATTAATCTTCAATATGGAAGGATGATTGGTTTTATGTTTAAAAGCCCTAAGCCCAACTCACATTATCTTCGATGTAAAAAATCCCAGTAAAATTGTTTTCGAATGGGGGTTAGGGCCGAGAGAACTATTGAGGTCACTTTTCTTCTACCTCTATTAGTCCGTCGTATTGTACTTCAACTTCCCTCCTTGATAGCTCATTCCTCCTCTCTCTTCATTGCACTTCTCGGTCTTCTCGTAACACAGGCTTGGATGGTACCTACAAAAGGCACTCCGACGCTCAAGTTAGTAAAGGTGTTCGATGCTTGGTTGTTAGAGCACTGTATATGATGACGTACCTGGATCTTGGAATATGTGCTATTTATATTACCTTTGGTGGGCTTTCCTTATTGGGCTGGATTAGGGGGTTGGACCGCGTTTAGGGGTGCATTACCTAGTTCCTAATCACGGATTAACTTTATTGACTCTATTTAAGCGTAATTGGGTCTGAGGCATCGTTCGACCCCACGAGGCATGTAATTAGTCGTACAATCCTCACCGGTACACTTGCCTCCAAGGCTCGAGGATGATTAATCCGAAGAGTCTTTGAGAGTGATATGACGGTCGGGCTTCCAAGGTTAGTCGTGATGGTTGAGCTTCTCGATGCATGACGTGACGTCAGGCGACGCGTGTACCCGTGAAGTGACTCGCATTAATGAGGGGTTTTTGGGAGCCAAACGATGAGGACCGTTGGATAAAAAAGACCTAACAGTTGAGATGGTTGTGATGCTTCACCTCTCGAGACCCCCACGGGCTATAAATAGTGGTCCCAACAGTGCCGAGACAATGTGCTACTGTTCTGATATTTGTTCCGAGACCCGAACATTCCTCATCCTCCTGATCTATTATCTTTCGTCTTTCAAAAGGTTAGTCATGTCTTTTTTGTCTCGTCCTACCTCTTCTTCTTCGGCTTCCCGTTCTCCTCATCCCTTGCGTCCTTCGTCTTCTTCATCTTCATGTTCTGTTTCCAACTCCTCCATGACTGAGCCTTTGTCGGTAAGTGCAAACCAACTGTTGCACCCTATGGAGGATGTGGCCATGGGGGACAACCCGGGCGGTGCTATTGACTGGTCAGGCTCCCCTGAGCAGGTCATTTCCCCTTCGAAACCTGATTGGGTCGATCCTAAGGTGACTAGGATCACCTCTGCCTTTAGGACCGAGAAAATCTGTCGCAAATTTTTTGGATAAGGTCCCGGTAGCCTTAACCTTGTGTTCGTTGTTTGCCAACAGAGACCATATGTATGGGTCGGTCTCCAACTCAGCCACCCTCTTTCTATATAGTATTCATGTTTATTTTCAGATTTACACGTTTCTTTACCCTTTGATAACTTCACGATGGGCGTCCTTCAAGCACTCAACGTGGCTCCCACACATCTTCACTTAAACACCTGGGCATCCATTTAGGCCTTCCACCTGATATGTGACGTTTTCCGCTTGCATCCTACCCCTTAATGCTTTCCGAGTTATTACAACTCCCACTCGGCCAAGCCAGTTCTGTGGCATCACTGATCAGTCGGTTGGGTAACGTTCTTTTTAATTCCTTCACCACCTCTTATAATAATTTCAAAGAAAAAAAATTCAAGGTTGTCATCCGACCGGAGGGTGTGCCATATTCTTTTAATGAAACCAGTCGGTTGAGAAAACTTTGATAAGCTCCCAAAAAAACTTCCCACACAGAAGCTGATAGCCATGTACTCGTCATCACTCCGCTGGACGACCTTTAAGGGTATGCTAGTTTTCTTTAACCTCAGTCGGGCGTTTAATATTGAACTGATGCTTTTCTTCTTATTAATATAGATAGAATGAACACGGAAGTGCCCCAGTCGAACGACCTGCTTAACGCCTTCAAGGAGAGGGCTGCTAAAAGAAGGGGTCATTTGAGCATTGAGGCCCTAGCTGTCGGGAAGTGGCCGATCGCTCGTGCTGGTCCTTCTGGAAAGGGCAAGAAGAGGGTGAGGTGGGGGGTGACATCGCTACAACTACCCGCTCCCCGGTTATGCTGTCGACACCTCCTTCTCCATGCCGTTCGCCCATCGACGTTGACTCCCAGTCGATCGACGATTTTAACCAGCCAATCCCCCGTCGTGCTGTCAAGCCTAACTCAGAGGTTTCGATGTCACCCCTTTCGGTGGTCTAGATTGGTTTGAATGCACTGACGCAAGAGCTCATCTGGGTCATCCCCTCAGATGCCCTACTCCAAGGCAACATCGAAATAATGTGCAGAGCACTCGTCCTGGCCAATCTGGGTTCCAAGGATCGAAGCCGCCATGCAGAAGAGATCTTTCGACTTGAGCACTAGTTGGCTGAGGCTTTGGGAAACTTGAAGCAATCTCTTGCAGCCACACTGCCTACTCGGAGAAGCTTGCTCGTGAGGCTGTCGAGCGGAAGATTGCCCAGGGTCGAGCATTTAAGCTCGAGCGAAGGGAGGTGGAGAAAACAACCGAGATTGCTCGGCTGAAGAAGGCTTTGGAGGAGGCGGATAAAAAGAACTCACTACTGCAGGCCGAGAATTCTGAGTTGTTGGCTGAGAAGGTGGCAGTTGAGATGAAGCTGGACATAAATATTGATGACACTTTGGTTATGCTTAGCCAAAGCTTTTTCCAGACCGTTCGCCAGGCCCACGTCCTCTACAAGGGTCCACCATCGTTTGACGACTTCGACCCCAACATGGATGTGTTCGAGGGTCAGATCTTGTCGAGCAGTGAGGTAAAGACCTTGAAGAGTGCAACACAACCTGCACCGACCGAGGGTGCTGAAGACGAAGACTAGTGAGTCTTTAGGCTTTAGTTTTTGTTTCCTTCTGTCGGGATGTGACCCTTTACTCCTTACCATTGAGGTTGGGGTGTGGCCTCCTCCTTGCTTTCTTTTGAATGAAACGGTCGTTCCTTTGCATATAATAGCTTGATTGAACAAATAAATTAATTGAACCAGGAAATTGAATAAGTTAAATGATTGGTCAGAAAAACTTAATTGAATAAAGGAAATTGAATAAGTTAAGTGATCAGTTTGATTGTATTAAAGGTTTAGGTAGGGTATGCTGGTTAAGCCTACGTCCTTGGCCGAACCGAGTCTTCGAAGTGTCGGTAGGGTATGCCGGTTAAGGCTTCATCCTTGACCGCACTGAGTCTTCTAGGTGTCGGTAGGGTATGCCGGTTAAGGCTTCATCCTTGACCGCACCGAGTCTTCGAGGTGTCAGTAGGGTATGCCGGTTAAGGCTTAATCCTTGACGGCACTGAGTATTCAAGACGTCGGTAGGGTATGCCGGTTAAGGCTTCATCCTTGACCACACTGAGACTTCGAGGTATCGGTAGGGTATTCCGATTAAGGCTTCGTCCTTGACTTCATCGAGTCTTCGTAGTATCGGTAGGGTATGTCGGATAAGGCTTCATCCTTAACCACACCGAGCGTTGAGAGACGCGTGAATTTGACTTTAAGTTGCAAAGGGAAACGTCTCGTAAAAACCTGTTCGATCGAAAATTCTCCTTCGAGAAAAAACAATCGGGTAAGGAAAAAGTACGTAAGTTTTATTGCTTTTAACTGTAATAAAATTTGAGGTGCGTGGCATTCCACCTCCTCGGTATAATAGCCACTCTAAGTGGTACGACCCCCAACTACAACCTCTCAGATCCGGAAGGGCCCCTCCTAGTTGGATGAGAACTTTTCTTCATTCTTCCTTTCTTTGCTTCTCATCCTCCAGACATAATCTCCCTTCTAAAAGCTCCTCGGTCGGACCTTCGTGTTATAGCGCCTTATAGCCCAAAGCTTGCATGCGGTCTCTCGAATCTTGCTTTTGTCGCGAAGCTCGTTTAGCATATCTAGGCCAACCAAGAGACTCTCTTCATTCATAGTCAGCTAAAATAGTTACCTTCGAATGGTAGGCTTGCCCACCTTAACCGGGATCATAGCCTCAGTTCCATACGTTATGCTGTACGGTGTTTCTTGCGTGGACTTCTTGGGGGTACAACGATATGCCCACAAGACTTTCAGGAGTTCCTCGGTCCATCGGCCTTTCGCCTTGTCGAGTCGCTTCTTCAACTCGTTCAGGATGATCGTGTTTATAGCCTCGCTCTGCCCATTGTTCTGGGGGTGCTCGACTGAGCCGGTTATTGACTTGATACCGAGGTCCTCGTAGAAAGACTGGAGCCCTCGATTGATGAATTGTCGGTCATTATCAGTTATTATTGTGTGTGACACACCGAATCGATACACAATACTTCCCCATACAAAATTTTGCACGTTCTTGGAGAAGATGGAGGCGAGTGGTTCGGCCTCGATCCATTTGGTGAATTAGTCCACTTCGACTAGGTGGAATTTCGCCTAACCTTTCCCCGGTGCAAAGGGGTCAACGATGTCCATCCCTAGATGGCAAACGACCATGAGGATGTCATGTTATGCAGCGTTTCCGGCTTGAGGTGGTGTAGGGAACCTAGTTTCTGGCACTTGGCGCACTTCTTCATAAACTCTGTGCAGTTGCTCTGGACGGTAGGCCAGTAATAACCGACCCTGAGGATTTTGGCAGCCACCATTCGTCCGCTCGAGTGGCAGCCACGTACCCCCTCGTGGATTTCCTTGAGGACGTACCTGGCTTGGTCCTTGGTGATGCATTTTAGCAATGACCTTGAGTAGCCCCTGCGGTAGAGATCCTAGTTGAGCATGGTGTACCTTGAACCCTGTTGCTTCATAGCTTTCCCTTCTTTTGGCTTGCACGTGCCGTGCTCATGATATCGGACGATCGGTGTCATCCAAGTCTGGGCCTCGGCTTCGGTGACCGCTAGGCATTCAGTTTCTGTCGCGCTAGGTTGTCTTAGCCAAATTTGCATGACTGACCAGTGGTGGCTCTTCTTCTTGGTCGTCGACAGCCGAGATAGCGCATTGGCCCTCTTGTTCTCGCGACAGATGTGTTCAACCGTTACCTTCTCAAACCGAGCGATGTTGGTGTTGACCGTATGATAGTACCTTTGGAGCAAGAGCTCCTTTACCTCGAACTCCCCTTTGATCTGGCCGACCATAACCTGAAAGTCGCTCTTACAGGTTACCTCGCGAGCTCCCATATTGTACGTCAGGTTTAGCTCGACGAGTTCCCATATTCTTAGTTTGGTTATTGGTGGCCTTAAACCCAAATTGGAGGCCTTGCTCCAAGAGGAGATCACCAGGTCCTTCGAGGACGACTCTCACTCCACATGCGGTCTTGCTTGAGGAGCCGTCAACATATATAGTCCATCCGACGAAGAGGTCTGGTAGAGGTGTGAGCGTGGCGAAGAAGTCGGCCAAGCATTGGGATTTTATTGCACCTCTTGGCTCGTACCAGATGTCAAACTTTGGAAGATCTACTGACCACCCTATCATGCGCCCTACAAGGTCGGGTTTAGATAAAATTTTAAAAATAGGGTAGTCAGTTCTTACCGTGATGGAGTGGTTTTGGAAGTAGGGGCGCATTCGCCTGACCGTTAAGACTAGGGCGAGAGCCACCTTCTCTATCATTTGGTACCTCGTCTTGGCCGCATGAAGCGTTCGACTGCCGAAGTACACTAGTCGTTCCTCGTTCTCTACTTCCTGAACCAGTGCGGTGTTGACCGCTTCTTCGAAGACCGCCAAATACACCAGAATAGGTTGGTCTGGTCTCGGCTTCTGGATAACTACAAGCGAGGATAAGAAGTCCTTCAACTGTTGGAATATTTATTCACACTTCTCGTCCCAGTTAAACTTAGTCGCCTTGCGGAGCAACTGCACCATCAACCTCGTTCTCTCGGCTAGCCAGGGGATAAACCTGAAGAGGGCAGTAAGACGCCCTAATGGAAGTTGCCCAAGCTCAAGCCCAAGTTTAGGACCAACAACTAGGTTGATGCCAAAGAAGATTCAAGAAGATTGGGACTCTGCTACTGATGACAGAGAAACTTTTCTCTACATGTTCAAAGACCCCTCAATGGATCACAAGAAGTAGAGCCCAAGCTATGGGAATTGAGCATCAACTAGTTTCTTTATTTGTAATTTTAGTAGAGTAGGGTATATTTAGTATAATAGGAATGGTGTATTATCATTTTGGTTGGGGGGTGTATTTATCATTTTGGCTTGTGCCTAGGCCTTTTAGGGTAGGAATGCAACCCTACCTACTAGAAACCTAGCCAAGGGGCGACATTGGCCTAGGTCAACACCCAAGGCCGCCCCTTTCATGTCTCTTTTCTACCCCTCCACCTTTTTGTCTTCCAAGGCACTTGCACCTATATACAAGGGTGGCTCATGTTTTGTAAGATCAATTTTATGAGTAAAATGCTGCCAAATATTGCAAGGTACTACTCCCTTGTCTAGTCTCTCTAGGTTAGACACTTTGATCTTCACCTTCACCTTTCTCCAAGTGATATGGCCCAACCAATCACTCTCCATACCTTTCATGCACTTACAAGAAACCCATAGCTCTATATGAGCCCTCCTTGATCCATCACATCCATTGCTTTCGCCAACCTTTTCAAATCTCCAAGAAGAACAACCGGTCATGAAGTGCAAATCCATCACGCCCTATCAGTTGCTGAACCTCCTTTATGTTATGGGGGCTCCACATCTCGATATCATTCGAAATTTATCTGGGTAGGCCTTTATCCCCCGGTGGGTTAGCATGAAACCCAAAACTTTCCACCATCGACCCTAAACACGCACTTCTTCGGGTTTAGCCTCATGTTCGTTCGCTTAAGGGCTTCGAAGACCTCCTCAAGGTCCTTGATGTGTTGGTCACACGAGTTAGACTTCACCACTATGTCGTCCACGTAGACCTCCACACACCAATCGATAAGACCCTTGAAGATCTTATCCATGAGCCATTGGTAGGTTGCTCTAGCGTTCTTTAAGCCGAACGACATCACCTTGTAGTAGTAGTTGGCGTCATCCGTTACGAAGGTCGTCTTTTCCTTGTCCCAAGGGTGCATGCTTATCTAGTTGAAACTAGAGTAAGCATCCAAGAAGCTTAGGATCTTGTTGTCGGCCGCTCCATCCACCAGTCGATCGATGTTAAGAAGCGGATATGAATCCTTCGGGCATACCTTGTTTAGGTTCGTATAGTCCACACACATGATCTATTGAACAAGAGCTTTGATGTCTCCAAATCCATGAAGATTGGTTGAAGGCCTTGCTTCTTCTTGTGTGTGTGGGTTTTGGGTAGTTTGGATTTGTAAATCCACTCTTTGTTAGGATACAAAGTTGGTTTAAATCAAATCCTTTTAAAAAATAGTGTTTTACAAAGAAGTGGAAAACAACCAGTTGTTTTATCATTTCAATTGGTTTTTTTACACTTAGTGTTTTTGAAACAGGTTTTGACAAAGCTTGGAATTGGTTGACCTTGCTGTCAAACAAATTCAATCGGTTGTTTCAACGTTTCAACCGATTGGTTTTCGAAAATCCTTAACAGAATTTGTTAAGTTTGGTAAATCTGTTTTAATTGATTCAAAACAGATTTGGCTTTTGCATTAAAGGTTTTTAGCCATCTGAAGTTTAAATAATCTATTTTCTGCTCCTAGTAGTTAAGATATCAAATTAACATCTTTCAAATCAGTTTTTATCCAAGATTTGCCTCAACCTTTGAATTTTGCTAAGAGTGGAATAGGACTTTGTAACTTTTGAATTCAATCTGTATCAGATGTGATCAATCTTTATTCTTTCTTGATATGCGTTGATTTTTAGATGGTTCCATTTTATGGTGACACTTTACTTAGAGTTGGGATTTTAGCAATTTATGGTGAAACCTAAGGAAGATCCCCACTAGACACGAACTTAACCAAATGGTTACGTAAGTGTGAATGTTCACTTCACAAAGGAAAATATGAAAAAAATAAAAATAAAGTGATAGATGGAATGCAATGTGGAATGGAAATGGTTGTTAGAATATATGGCCTTAAACAAGAGGGGGAGTGAATTGTTTATGAAAGATTTTCGCAAACTTTAAAGGTATAATGAAGGTCAATGAAGAATCACAGAGAAAGAAACTAAGGAAAGCAAAACACAAAGCTGTTTTAGTTGATTTCCAGAAAATCAACCGGTTGTTTTGCGATTCAACCAACTGTTTTTATCAGCAGTTAATAAAAACAACTTAAAAAAGATATATGTAAGATCAGGAAAAGAGAGAATCACATAAACATATATATAATGGTTCACTCTTACACCAAGAGCTACATCCAGTCCCCAGAAACCACTAGGTAATCCATTATGCAATCAAAACCAGATTACAAACACCACACACCAATGTAGTGACCTTGAACCCCTCAAGAAATACACTACCTTTGGCAAACCACACCAAGAGTGTTGATCTTGAACACCTCAAGAACACATAACACTCCTTGGCAACACAAATACAAAAATAAAGTAATCAAGGAAAAAGGGAAAAGAATACATATGGGTATTACAAAGCTTAAAGTTTAGAATACAACCCAATCCTATTCCACACACTTAAGAATGATCCAAAGCTCTTTCAAATCTTGAAAAAACTATTTTTGATAAACTCTTCTTTTTACTCTAAGATTAGGAACGTAAAACCACTTTTATATGGACCAACTAAGTGGTCAAAAGCATTTAATAAAGAAGCCAAGGTAGTTAGGATCATTTAAAATATATTAAAACCACTTAACAGGATTTTAGTTAAGGTTTTCAGAAAAACAATCGATTGTTTTGTCGAAACAATCGGTTGAATTGACTTTGACAACAAAGTCAAGCTTTTCAAAACCTTTTCAAAAACTACTAAGGTAAAACAACCTGTAGTTTCAAAAAACAACCTGTTGAAATTTCAACAGCTTTTTATAAAACCCATCTTTTCCAAAGTTTAAAGATTCAAGTTAACTTGGATGATCTTAAGGAGTGAATTAACAAGTTTCAAACAACTAGACAACACACACACCCAACAACAAGGTCTTCAAGCGTTCCTCTTGGATTTGGAGACATCAAAGCATCTTGTTCAACGATCTCCCCCTATTTGATGAAGACAAATCCATGATTTACTTGTGTTGTTGTTTTTGAACTTGAAAGGTCCTGCAAAATAGAATTTGTGCATATACAAAGCAAGTATACCAGCAGGATACCAAGGCACACAAAACCAGTTTTCTGCATAAGCCTTTTATGCAGAAAAACCAGTGAAATAACCATAAAAACCAGTGCCAAAATTACACTTGTCTACAATAGAACTATGGTGAATAAGAGCATGGATGATGTGATTCCACTAGCCATATAGAGAAAGGTTCTTGACCTTCTTAGGAATCACCTTGAGTTGGACATTAAAGAGGCACTTTTCTTAGAGTTGGATCATTGTTCTAAGACAAGAACTCACCAAAAACTAGTACCAAATCCCAAACTCATTTGGATGAACCAATTATAGTCAAATTGAACCGAATAAGGTAGAATAAAAAGAAATTGCACTGAACATATTACTTATGGAATGAATTGAACCGAACAAAAGAGCTAGAAAAACAAAGGAACAAGATGAAAGGACTGAAATATAAAACTGCCAAACCAAAACTCATAAAAAAACAGCAAGAACACCAAACCAAAACTCAAGAACACAAGCTAACAAAAACAATAGAAAGAGGAGGAAGGAAGGAGAAGAGAGTGCTCATGAAGATGGAAGGATGTT
>Ga0123341_1004476_pt1 | contig 12274 bp, 3 predicted proteins | sample Turbeapinknodule_FD_89959 | JGI IMG/M metagenome (GOLD analysis project Ga0123341, IMG submission 89959) | Root nodule microbial communities of legume samples collected from Mexico - Turtle bean Mexico pink nodule | ecosystem: Host-associated > Plants > Roots > Nodule | place: Mexico: Nepantla... | reverse complement strand
AACAATGGATCTCTCAGCAAAATGGGTTTCACCAAAGTAGGTGGCAAATGGATTAGCAAAGATGGTGACTTTGGAGCCTCATCTAGTGCTGCTGCTGATCATGAACAAGATGAACCTGCTGCAAATATGGATTTTCAACATGAAGATCTACCTAAAGCACATCAAGATGTTGGACCTAGTGCTGGTGCTAGAAATCAAGAAGAAAGAATGCAATCCATGTCTTCTTTTGAGGAACTCGTGATTAATAGGCTTGATAGCTTTGCAGAGAATCAAAGGAATCTCCATGATCTATGTGTCAGCAATTTTCAGAGGATTGATAACAGGTTTGACAGCATGGATGCACGTTTCATGACCCTAGATGAACAGATTGAGGCAGTGATCTTCAATATGCTGATGATGATGAATGAAGAAAAACAATCGGTTGATGTATCGAAACAACCGATTGTTTTTGGTGGTTGTATCAGTTTTTCTATTTCCTGTTTTTTGTTGTTTTAAATCTGATGTATTAAGAACAATTATCTTTTTCATCTCTTCTTTTTGTCTATTTGTGAAGACAAATAGGGGGAGATATATGCTGTCTTTGATTTCAGTTTTTATTTTCTGCAAAACAGTTTGGATGAGTGAAACCTTATAGGTTTTTGCTCCTCTATTTGTTTGTTGTTTTCTCTTTGCTCTGATATTATGTTCAGAACCTCTATATTTGTTTCTATGCTAACCAAATATCAGAAGTTATGTGTTTTGCTTAAAACTGTGCTTTGCAGGAACTGCTTCAGATTCAATCAAGTACAGCACAAGCATCAGGGATTTGTCTTCATCAAATAGGGGGAGATTGTTGAACTAAGTGGTGTTCAAGCTTTGAAGAATCCAAACCCTTTGAAGGATGTTGAAGGTTAAGCTGTGCTTGTTGTTGCTGAGCTGTCTTAGATAGGATCTGGGGTAGATTGAGTTTTGTAATCCACTCTTGATTGAATCCAAAGCATAGACATTCTCAATCTTTTTAAAAGAAAAGTGTTTTTCAAACTAAGTGAAAAATAATCAATTGTTTTATACTTAGGTGTTTTTAGAAAAGATTGAAAACTGTTTTTATGGTTGACTTGTTGTCAAAACCAAAACAAGCGATTGATTCGTGGAAACAACCGATTGTTTGTTTTGTTACCATAACAGAAAACTGTTTTGTGTTTTGACTGAGCATTAAATGATTTTCTAACTGTTTAAGTTCCAGTTTTTAATGCTTTGACCAATCTTTAAATGCAATGAATAGTTTGTTAAGATTTGATAACAAACAACATCTTTGAATATATTCAGAAAAACAGATTTGAGTTTTAAAAAAAAGAAGAAACTAACACAAGATTTTGAGTTTTTCAAAGAGTTGAGATTGCTTAGAGATTGAGATTGATCAAAGAGTGTGAGATAAGATTTCTGCTTGTATTGATGTAAGAATTGCTTCTGTAACAAGTGTAATCCTTGTATCTGTTGAACAAGAATCTTTGTGTGTTTGCTAAGAAGTGTTGTGTGTTCTTGAGGGGATCAAGATCAACATTCTTAGTGTTGGTGTGTTGGCCAAGAGAAGTGTGTTTCTTGAGGGGATCAATGTCACTTTCTTGGTTGTATTGTAAGTGATCTAGGTTTGATTGCTTAGTGGAATTCCTCAATGATTTCTGAGAAGACTGAATGTAGCTCTGGGTTTAGAGTGAACCAGTATAAACATCTGTGTGCATTCTCTTTATCCTTAATATCTTTAAATTCAGTTTTGATATTTGCAAACTGGTATAAACAACCGATTGTTACCGATTGTTTTTCTGGTGCTTGGTGCTGTTGTTTTTGCTTTGTGTTTTGGCAAACTGAATTTTTTATCAATTGATTCTCGAGATAATTTCATTCTTGACTTAAAAGTTTGCGAAAACTCTATTTAAACAATTCCCCCATCTAGTTAAAAGTCATCCATTCTAACACTATAAACAACACAAAATCAGTAAATTTATTATATATTATTACGCAGATACTCTAATATTAATTTTTATTTGGAACTCCTAGAAGAACTAATAAAAAACACAGCAAAAGTATTGATACCATTTTTAAATACAAGTTTTAAAATGTTAGCAGTAATCCTATTTATTATTTACTGCGATTAATTGAAATGTACCTGTATTACTGGTACATGAACTAGTTTATTAACTTCTATGATAACTTTAACAATAATTTCTATGATTTCCAACTAGTTGATAGTGTAAAGTTTTCTAAACTAATGATGCATAAAAATTAAACAAAAAAAAAGTAATAAAATTCATTTAGCATCAATAAACAAATGGAGAATAATTTTATACGGTTATTTTAAAGAATAAAGCTTTAATTGTATCTCAATGCTATAATTTAAAACTGTAAACAAATAGTACAAGAAAATCATTGGTATAATTTTGAAAATAATTATTGTGAAAATCAACAAATTTACTATGACGATTTGTGATTGAGTGACAATGTTTCAACTAATGCATCCACTGTTTGCTCATAAAAAAATTATATTCTATGACATAGGAGCAATAAGTTTTAATAAAGCAAAGATAATATTTAAAAAACAAATTATTCAAGTCAATGCATCTCTTAATTTGATATAATGTATAATTATTAAAATTTTAATTTAAATTGGAATCAACTAGCTTTCGATAATAACATTCAAGAATAAAAAAATATATATTACTGGATACAAGAAAAAATTGCTGATTAGTGGGGAAAAATATCCTAAAAATACTCTGTTCCAATAAATTAGCTAAAATTGACCCAAACTATATAGCCTCAAAATGCAATGAATCCATCCATGACTTAACAAGTTGAAACAGAAGGCCAGTGAAACTATATACTACAGTAAATCATTGCAATCACAATCATAATGGAGTCTTCAATTTCAAAATCGAGAGTTGTTTTGACCCCTTCCAGCTACATAACCAGACATGGATGCTGCCTTCCTTTTTCTTAGGTACATGATTGAACCACTGATTAGTAACAAAAAAATCACCACCCCCTGTACAAAGTTTTTCACATGATAACATCAATATTTTAACAGAAAACCTTGTTTATCATATGTAGTTCAATCATGTAAAGGTTATACAAATCTATGCACCACAATATTGAAAACAGAAACATTCTTAACTGGTTGCATTACATACTCTCACAACCATGTATACACAAACTCATGTTTAAACCATCATGATAAGTTGACATAAAAAATGTACAAGGAAAAATAATAGAAGCCTTTGAAAAACGTTTCTGCTAACTTCATTTATTTTCTAAGAAATAACAAAGACAACTCAAACACCACATGGATTTGACACAGTAATAGTATTTTTCATTTCAATTGTATTTTGATATTCAGGGACAATAGAGTCCCTTCAATGCTTCTTGAGGATATTTCATTTGGCATAAATCTATATGAGGGAATATGTAGGAAATGCTGACTTAAGAGTACCATAAAACAGAAAAGTAGAATAAAGTAGGATGGATGGTTACTAAAAATGAGATGAATATAAATTTATAAGTTCATTATATGCATTCTGTATAATGCCAATTCAAGAACAATATGAAGCACTCTCAGATTCCTAAAAATGCCAATTCAAGTAGGATGGATAGTTATTAAATAAGTCTACGGCACACCAGGAAAATCATTAGAGGCTCTAATATCTACCAAATGACTTCTAATATATGCTAATGCCTCATTCTAATTTTCTAAACCCAACGGGACACTTTACGAGTACATGCTGATAGGAACTATTTTCTAGTGGAATCTGAAGAATGCAGTTCAGGACCTAATAATAGCACTTTTTTGAGCTAGTTCATACACTTGCCACCAGACCTTCATATTAAGGTCTGTTTCAACAAGTTTTTCCATAAACACTTCTAGAAGAGAAAAATAGAAGGAAAAAATTATGAGTATCTCGAAGTTAAAATTAGCTCATGTACAAATTAAAAGTAAGAATTCGGAGAGGTTTTACAAATTAGCTTATGCATAAACTAAGCTTAACTTATGGGGAAACTAATCTCAAATTTTTCTTCTTATTTTTCTCTTGTGGAGAATTGTTCCGAAAGAGACCTTAAAGATGTTGAAAACAGAAGGCTTTTCCAGCAGATAAACTCAAGATGATAGTGATTTTTATAAAAACTTATTATGCATATTAATGTCACACACAAGACAGTAAGTCCTGGTGCAACCTTTGAGGTATTGCCTGTAATGTGAAGGTCACAGATACAAATCCTAAAACCAACCTCACTACTTCAAGGGATAAGGTTGCATGCCTCTAACCTCTAAAGACACCACTAGGTCAGAACCTCATACATTCAACAGTCCTCTGATTAATATCATACACATAGTTTGAAGTACCTAATATTCCCAGAAATTTAGGGAATCAAACACATCACAGCAACTGACAGTGACAGCAAAAGTTAATCCTCTAAGGTATAATATTAGATCATCAGAATAAACTGCACACCATATTATTTCATTTTTCCAATCAACCAAGTTCCGAAGCTAAGCTACTAAGCAAATATAAGAATAAGTGTAAGCTAAAAGCTTAAGATTACCTCAAAATTGAGCACTGACAACTTCTCCTCATTAACTGGGGTTATACAGCTTCTATAAGTGATGTAAGCCTGGGAACTATTATCTGAAGATGAAGAGTCGTCGGCTAATCTTCTATCTGATTGTGAATGAGTGGACTGTCCAGCAACATGTGACACTTTCTGAGATACGGCAGTACCATCAGGAATTTCTAAAGAAGACCGACCTTTTCGAGACTTTGTTTTCTTTGCATCCTTTGTTGAATCTTTAATTTCTACACATTTGAATGGGATTCGGTAGCCAGTCTCACTGCAGCGATATTTGCTGTCACCCTACAAGCCCCCCAATAAAAGCTTGCAGATAAAAATAAAGAGGCCATGAAAAACAACAAAGCATATAACATATAATGTAGATAACAGCAAGTAAGAAAGACCAAGAAACATGCAATGAAGAGCTAACGAGCAATCCCAAACATAGACATAAAAAGAGGTTTAAATCTTTAAAACACTTCACTTCACAAAACTTCTTACGGATTAGGAAAACTCAATATTAAGAAGTTGAATCTCATTTCTTTGATGAACACGAACCCATTCATTCTCTAGTCCTTTCACATCACATCAACATTTATGTTCAAAAGCAAGGCCTTGTGAACAAGCCTGTACAAAGATATACAATCTCCTCAAATCCGTTATGTTACAGTAATCCTAAATCAACAAATAACTTGATAGAATACAACAAAAACTGTATCCAGATCGGAATACATAGGCTATTCATACATATATATAAATATATATACATATATATAAATATATATACATATATATAAATATATATATATATATATTGCATCAACCTTCAATCTCATTAAGAAAGCTAGATGATCTAGGTAGTTGCAAAATGAAATGACTGCACTTATACACCGTACAATTCTCTATCAACAACAGCAGTAAGACAGCAAACAATCAAACACTATATACGCCAAACCCAGAAATGACAATAAATAAAATCAAATACTCAGTGTCAAACCCATGTTTATGAGAAACTCCAATTATCTTATAGCAATTGCAACTAGTATAAGATCACACCCCAATTTGAAGGGGGGAAAAGAGAACCTTCTCAGAGTAGAGGCAGGGGACACAGGGGCCGGAAGGAGAACATTCGAAGGTAATATTAGTTCCTGAGGGTTTTTCTTTGAAACTCAGAAGAACTCTGCGCCCAACTCCATTTCCATGTTGAGTCTCTTCTCTATCCCAATCCCTGCCCAGTTCAAACAACGAACAAAAGATTCCAACTTTAAGAGAAACTAGATCAAACCAGTTTTATGGATCACCAATCAGGAACTCAAGATGCGAACTTTATACAAAACCATAGATGCAGAGAGAGAGAGAGAAAGAGATTGGAGCTTACGTTTGTTGCCCTAAAGCAGGAAACGCAGAAATGGAGAAGAAGAAGAAGAAGAGTGGAAGAAGGAATTGGGAATTTGCAAAATTCATTGCTTACTCTGTGCTTTTCCTCTTCTCTCTTTTCTTTTCATGAATATGAAACCAAATCTGTTTTATTCATTAATATTAAATACTGCATTTCTCCTCATCACTCTTTAAAACACGTTTCATTATCAGAAGTTCAGTTAAGTATTTACGTAAATCATGTTATTATTTTATATTTTATTTATTTTATTTTATTTCTCGATATCACTGGTTATAGATTATTTTAGTTTAATTATTCTCGCTAATGTTTTTTTTTTATAATACTCAGTTAATATATTAAATTAACAGAATACGAATGAGAGTTGGTTAATAAAATTAAATTTATATTAAATTATATTTTTTCCTAATATTACCTTTAACACATGAGCTGGGATTCCCCTCGTCCTCCTGCTTTTCCTTCGGCACTCGGTCTCGGGTGAACACCGGATGGTGGGGTACCTGCGAAGGCACTCTGAGGCTCAAGTCAGTAATGCGGGTGGTCAGCTCTCAGGTAAGTGAACAGTAATAAATGACATACCTTATTCCTTAAGATGCGTGCTATTTATATTATTCTAATGGGCCTACCTTGTTGGACCCGTTTATCAAGGTGGATATCTCTTAGAGTTGCATTACCTAATTCTTAATGATGGATTAACTTCATTGACCTTGGTTTGAGCATTAACGGTGATAGGGGTCGGCCATCAGCCAGGTTCCCCTGGTATGGGTCGGCCATCGGCCAGATTCCCATGGTCTCTGTCGTCTCGGCTAGGTCTTCTGAGGTTTCGGCCGAGTCTTCTGAGGTCTCGGCCAAGTGGGTCGTCGGCCTCGTCGTTCGGCCAAGTTTTACTAGGTCTCTCTCGGTCTCGGTCAGGTTGACCAGGCCTCGATCAGGTTGACTAGGTCTCGGTCTCGGTCTCGGCCTCGTCCATATCGATACAATACGAATGAGACATATTTTTATTCATTTTTTAATTTTATGTTTTAATATATCTCATTATTAATATATTCATTATGTTAATTTTTATTGGTTATGCATGTAAAATAATCAAAATAAAGTTTATGAAATGTTCTTTATAATTAAATTTCTAAAATGTATAATATATTAATATATTATATTTATTGTTTATTGAAAAAAAAATCATTGATAAAAGATATTTTTGTTAGGAATGATAATGCGGGACGGACCATGCTGGCCGATCATAGTCCACTATCAAAAAGTGTGTGGCGGGTTCACTAAGCTAGCCCGCTAACCCGTCTCGCATAACCCGCAGTCCGTGCGGACCAACAGCCGAACGGGACAGGTTGGCTCGTTGACTCGCATAAATAAAAAAATAATTATTTTATTTTTTTCTGTAAAAAAAATCATACCCCACTAACTCATTATTACAATGTGACATTTGTTTTATTTTATTTTAAAAACACTGAAATTAATGTACTAAAAAAATGAATATTTTAGTTTAATGAGCTAAAGAAGCTAATATTAAGAGTGACACTGAATTTAGTTTTAATAAGTAAAGTCTTATATTTAAAAATTGTTAATATAAAGAAGAGATTTCAATAAGATACTTGTTAAAAAATTAGTCATCTTCATTAAAATATTTTGTAGTAAAATTTTGATAAGATACTTTGATACATTTACATACATATATAGGGAAAATAAAAAATAAATACAAAACAAAATTTTAATTATTTTTAATCAAACCTTCTAACTACCCTCATATATGAATTCATACTTTTATCTTAATTGAATTAATTAAGATAATAAAATTTTAATTTTCCAGCAACAGAAATAGATTTTTTTATAATTAATAAAACTTTAATTTCTTTTTCAAAATATTTTTCTTATGCTGGCGGGCCCGCAGGATATCTCTTATGCGGGACGGACCAGTGAAATGAGTCCACACTCCTTGCGCAGGGTGGGCAACTCACATTGTCACCCCTAATATTTGTGTAAACATAATCATATAAAAATAACTAATATAAGTTTTATAATTGTGTTGTCTCGAAATTAAAAATTGACTTATGATCGATTAAATATTAAAATGTGTAATAAATGGGTACTTCACAAATAAGGTAAGTATTAGAAATGAGTATGTATTAAATAAAGGTAGTATATCCTTTATGATATGAATATGATATGTGATTATAAGACAATTTATTAAAGGTAGTAAGATTAATGAAAATGATGTTTTATTATCGAAAATTTGAGAAATCTCTAAATTTGAGGATCCTAGAACATGTTTTTTCAATATCTTGAATCCTTTTGCCTTTCAGATTAATTTTCTAATAATTAAAATTATTCAACAAAAGCATTTGGGGGTTGAATTCCTATAAATACGACACATCCTAGATTGAAAAGCACATTTGAACTCTCAAGTTTGAGGTCACTTTATTTTAAATCACAACATTTTGGCGTCTACCATGGACTAGGTAAAATTAATCCTACTTCTACCTAAACCATGAGGAACCAACGAAACGTGGTGCAATAAGGAGAAGATGGCGATATGCTCACTTTGCAACAAATCCAGGACACCATTCAGGATTTGAGACACAAGAATGAGGAAAGCATGAGACACTTAGAAAAAGCTAGGGCAGACAAGAAAGGCTGGGGAAGGAAGTAGAGGTCTCCCAATGATGGATGGAAGAGGCCTTAAAAGTTCACAAAGAGATACAAAAGGCTAATGTGGAGCTCCAACAAGCCACCCGCTAGGGACAAACAACCTTTTCCACGAAGATACACAACCTTTTCCTCGAAGAAACCATGGACAAGGCAATCCCCCCACACTACATGGTCTCGAATATCACCTCCTCTTAGGATCAAGGGACCTAGAAAACCATCTCAAGGCCTTCCAAGCACAAAATGATGATTTCGAGTGGATCTAACCCTGTCTGAATGCATTCACCAACTGAATGAAGAAATGTTTGACAACACTTTTGTGGTGTGATTTTCATCATGTTTCGGGACATGATATTAGAAAAATGATATTGCCATGACGACCTAACGATTAGAAAGAGACAAATACTTACTACATTATATCTAGAGGCCCCCCCTTAAACAAAGAGCCCTCGCTATAGAAGATCCTTAAACTCCCAACCTACAACAATAGAAGACCATAAACAGGTCACCAAAAGTAGTTTGTGCCTCCAAATGTCCATGCACTTGTACCTATTCTCCCGAGACACCTATCAAAACTCCCTCAAAAGCCTCTAACTCGTCCAAAGGAATTCCCAAGCCTATAAAAGCATCCAAAAAAGCACATTTGCCAAACTTCTTTGATCCACCAATACCTTATGTACCCTCCAAGATTCTAAGTGAATTGAATCAATCAACTCTGTTCGTGCCAAAGTGGACCTCAACCAATACCAACAAGGAAAGAACTTGAAGAAATTATGCTTAAGGTTATGCAACTTCAAAAGGCGCAACAAGTGAAGAAGGAACTTGAAAAGGCAAAGCTCAAGATTATTAGGTTACGAACAAAACTCTCAGAATCGTCCAAGATCGAGATGACCATTTTGACAAATTAAATTAGACCTTGGTAGTCTCGCCATGAGGGAGGTGTGTTGGAGATCCCACATCAACTAGAGATATAAAGACAATTCATAGTACATAAGTGGGTGCAAACCTCACCTTACAAGCCCATTTTGTTAGGTTGAGTTAGGATTAAAGTCCAATTCTTAACATTCAAGTTTCTTAAGAACAATACAACAATTTAATGGCTTTGATCTAACAATCATCTTCTCAAACTCTACTTTGAATCATATCAGTACATCTCAATTCAATTCATTCAAATCAAGTATGTTTTGTAGTCACTACGTATTAGACACAGAGGCTATGAATCATATATGCTACAATAAAGATATTTTCTTCTTCGTTTATAGTATTTCACCTATATTAGTATTTTTAACTAATGGAAATCAATTGACTGTCAATTAGTCTGGTATATTTAAAATCTCTCCCTCACTCATCTTGGCCAATGCTTTATATGCACCTTCATTCCAAGTCAAATTGATCTTTGTTTCAAGATTGACCATAAATCACAAATTTTTAACCATTTTCAACCTTTTTGTTTCATCATTCAGACACAACCATGAAGAGTGATTGGTACAACTGAGAGATCACACAACCTTTATCATGTGAGGACTTTGAGTATCTATCGGGTGTCACAAAACAAAATTGGGACGAGTAGAATTGATATTCAGATTTCATCTATTCCTAATAAGACTGTTAACATCAATAAATCTTGTGTAGATACTGATAATGCTAAACTTTGGCATTTTAGAATGGGACATTTGTCTCATGATAGGTTGAAAATTTTGTCTTCATATTATCAAAATATTTCTATAGGTTTTGTTTATCCTTGTGGTACATGTCATTTTGCTTAACGAAAGAGACTATTTTCCTTCTAGCTTTACTAAATGAAGTCATTTTTTTTATTTGCTTCATGATGACATGTAGATGATTTTACTTGATATACATGGAGTTGTTTAATGAAAACTAAAGCTGAAACACACACGTTTATAAAAATTTCATCAACATGTTTGAAAATCAGTTCAATACTCATTTAAAAGTACTAAGAAGTGATAATGACCCTGAGTTTCTTATGATTTATTTATTTAATAGAAAAAATATTGTTTATCAAACTAGCTGTGTGAAAACACCTCAAGAGAACAATGTTGTTGAACATAAACATCAACATATTTTAATGTCACTCGTGCATTGATTTTCAGTCTTAATTGTTTCTTTGTTTTTGGTCATGTGTTGTCAAGCACTATGTTCATTTAATCAATAAAACTCTCACTCCTCTTTTCCATGATACACACCATATCAAATGATTTATAATGTAATACTAGATTTGTCTCATATAAAACAATTTTGGTTGTCTAGCTTTCGCTATTACTAGTGGTGTTCAAAGAACAAAGCATAGTTCTAGACCTAAAAGAAGTGTTTCTCTAGGTTACAAAGACGAGTAAAAGATTTTACTCTATTTGATATGAATCAGAAAAATATTTTTCTGACACGAGATGTTATTTTTTTATGAAACCCATTTTCCTTTCTATAATCAGATACAAAATTTGGAGATGTACAATCAATAATATATTTATAAATTTAAAAATGTATTTTAGATTACCTAATTTAAAAATTCATTTCAAATTATACAATTCACAATATATTCTATATTGCATAATCCAGAAATTTCATGCCTAATTACGGAATCTAAAAATGCATTTCAAATTATGGAATCCAAAATGCATTTCAGATTATGAATTCTGAAAATGCATTTCAGATTACATAATCTATAAATGCATTTCAGATTACATAATCTTAAAATTAAAAAAATATATTTTGAAAGATGTAATAAATCTATTCTAAATTATAAAATTCAAAAATACATTTTAAATTACGTAATCTAAAAATACATTATAATTAATTTTCAAGAAATTATATAATCTAAAATACATCTCTAATTACACAATTCAAAATGTATTTTATATTTAAAAGTACATTTTAAATTGTTTAATTCAAAACATAAATTTCACAATCCAAAAATCTAAGACATAATTTTAGACCTTTCCAACACTAACATGTAGTTACAGCAATTATGAGGATGCAAAAAGTGACCCCGGAAATTTAGATGGCCAGATTGGTACAGTGCGTGTGTATATTGAATGCCATTTTTAATTGGGCCAAATTAATAAGCCCACACAAAAAATAAGTATTACTTGTAACTAAGAGTATTAAGACAACTATTTCAAACTGAAATATTAAGAAGTTGAATTAAAAAACTATTTTTTTATCAAATAAAACACTATATATTAAGTTGAATTAAAAAAAAATTATTAATATATATATATTTGCATATTTGAGTTTTTTTTTTCAAAAAAACAAACTAACACGCAGATAACGATATTTTCCATTCATGTAACACGGTGAACTTTGGAAACGATCCTCTGTTTCCGAAAAATGAACCGTTAGATTATATTGAAATAGATCCAATGCTTACAATTATGTTGGAACATTGTTTCTAATGAAACAGATTCGTATGTTTATGTATTTTGCAAATATTCCCTTTCTCTATATTGGATATCAATCAACCCTGTCACATTTATATCTGTCTAGTACTATTTCACGAATCAAAATTCACATATAAATTCAAATATATTTATTTTAAATTTTCTCTATACTCTCTTTCCATGAAATTTTATATAACTAGTTAATTTTGTGAGGAAAATAGGTTTATGATGATTAATAGAATAAAAATTT
>Ga0123341_1004475_pt1 | contig 12275 bp, 9 predicted proteins | sample Turbeapinknodule_FD_89959 | JGI IMG/M metagenome (GOLD analysis project Ga0123341, IMG submission 89959) | Root nodule microbial communities of legume samples collected from Mexico - Turtle bean Mexico pink nodule | ecosystem: Host-associated > Plants > Roots > Nodule | place: Mexico: Nepantla... | reverse complement strand
GTGTGCTGCCGCCACTTGAGGACACCATGGATCCTTCAAGATGAGACTAGAGAAGAAGGCTCAAAAGCTCTCCAATGATCACTCAAAATTTGAGTATAGTTTCTTTTCTCTAAAATTCAAATCGGAAATTTACAAAGGAAGCACCTCTATTTATAGCCTAAGGTGCTGAAAATGCAAGCTAAACAATTCAAATTTCCCCCCTAAAACAAACTAGAACCGGCGCCTATTTACAAGGCATGAGGAAGGTGTGACCTCTTCCTTCACTTTGGCACCTCCTATTCTACTCCTACACCTATCTACTAATACACCCCCCTTCCTAAAGCTCCTAACCAAAGCCTAAAAGATGCTATAACAAAAGAGGTTTCTAATGTTTCCCTCTAAGCACCTTCAACCAAAGAAATTACAAAAAGAGAAAATAAATGTCCTCTAGCTCCTAAAGCTTTGAACGTGCTTCTTGTAAGCCTTTGAGGTGGGCTTTGACCTCCATGGGCGTCCTCCATTTGTGCCTCTACCTCTTCTTGATCTTGTTGATATGCCTCGATGTCCTCTTGAGCTTGATCTCCATCAAATAGGCTCATGGCCCACGACTAAGAACATCTGCTTCATGATGCCATGAAGAAAATTGGGCAGGCCTTTGCCTTGGGTTGCTTAGTTATTTCTAAGGCACGAGACCAGAAATTCGTCGAAGATCAAAGGGTCGTGGAGCTTCAGAGGTAGGTAGAAGGCCTCAGAGCCAAGATCGAACGCCTTACTGATCTACACGAAGAAACCAAACGTCTCCTAGCAGAGAAGGCTAAAGAGGCATCGAGCCTAACCGAAGAAAGGAGCAAACTCATGTTCCAAATCAAGGGTTGGAGAAGGAGGTAACCCTCCGAGGGGAAACCCTCACCAAGGCCACCGAATCTTTCAAACAAGATGTTGCTTAATCCTACCTCGTAGGATTCGAGGCAACTCTTGAGCAGGCAGCGACAATCCATCCTACCCTGGACTTTTCAAAACTCGGCCTGGGTAAAATCGTGGTCGAGGATCAAGTAATGGAGGACTAAGTTAAACTTTTCTATGGTATGTAACATTCATGCATATATTAAACTCTCTTGACACTTTGTCAATTTGAACATTTCTCATATTTATTCAGTGCTTATGATCTTTCCTACGTATACTAATTTTCGGATTTTTAAAAACATATGCCTCAATACTTATTTCATCCGCTTCATCTTAACACATTATATAACAAGTTTATGCTAACTTGAGCATGAAAGTAATAACTTATTTACCTTGATAGAACGTCTACCCTTAAGTAAGTGACACTTTCGTGGTTAGGACAATCTTTTACTTCAACTTGATCTCACCAGCAACTACGGCTTCCATATTGGGTCGTCCTCGATATAATTACTACATCGATTCAAATAGTTGCACCTATCTTAAGCTCGATCGTCTTCTCCACACATCATATCATGTAAACTCATCTTCACAGGGCGTCTATGCTCGAATGAATTTAATCATTTTGAGCTAGATCATCTTAGCATGTGCCAAAATAACCTATCAAATACATTCATCTCATAAGTCGCATAAGCTCGGTAGTCGTACTTACCCCAAGCTAGGTCGACTTACCATGTACAAATTCTAATAACCTTACCTCCAAGAGCGCCTACGCTCGGATGACTCTATTCACTCCGGGCTAGGACGTCTTACCATGTGCCAGATCTACTAATTCAATAAATAGATTTATACCACTGCATATTGTTCAAAAGAAAAGCATAAAAAACTAAATGTCTTAACTGAAGTAAAACTTAAGATTTGCCACGTTCCACGTTCGTGGGATGGCTCCTCCTTCCAAGGTTTCCAGCTTATACGCTCCATTCCCGAGCACCTCGACTATACGAAACGGGCCAGTCCACTTTGGAGATAACTTATTCTCCAGCTGGTAGGGGTGGTCCTTTCACATCACCAAGTCGGCAACCTCGAACTGTAGAGGTTTCGTCTTGGTCTTATGCTTTAGCTTCACCCTTCTCTTTAAAGCCTCCGAGTTAATACGGGCATGATCACGCACCTCGCCGAACAAGTCTAGGTTACCTTTCTTCCTTCGTTAGATTCTTCAACAACAAAGCTTTGGAACCTGGGAGAATTCTCTTGTATCTCCACTGGTATCATGGCGTCTACCCCATATACCAAGCTGAAGGGTGTCTCTTTGGTTGTAGATTGCGGGGTGGTGAGATAGGACCACGGGATACTAGGAATTTCTTCTACCAAGTTCCATTTACCTTTTCTAACCTTCTCTTCAACCCTCTTAGTAGGACTCTGTTAACTGACTCAACCTTGCCATTCGTCTGGAGGTGTTCTACCGAGACAAATACCTGCTTTATTATGAGCTCCGAGCACAGCTTATCAAACCGTTGGCTAGCGAATTGAGTTCCATTGTCGGACACTAGGTGTCTCGGAACCACAAAATGCCACACAATGTTTTTCCACACAAAATGTTGGACCTTATGAGCCGTTATTTGTGCAACTGGATTAGCTTCAATCCACTTAGTGAATTATTTTATGGCCACAATGAGGTACTTCATCTAACGTATTTCCAAAGGGAAAGTTCCTAAAATGTCTACCCCCATGTATGGAAAGGTCAACGGGCTATAAATTGATCGCAGCTCCTTCGCTGGTGCACGGCACCAATCAACATTCTTCTGGCATTGCTCACAGTGTTGGACATATCTCACACAATCCTCCTTCATGGTCGACCAATAATACCTTGCTCGGATGACTTTCAACAAGAAAGCTCATCCTCCTATGTGACTGCCACAAATGCCTTCATGAAGCTCGGCCATTATGGGGACGCACTGATCTCCGCTTACACATGTGAGGATTGGGTGGGTATAACCATGACAAAACAGGTTCTCGTCTATCAAGGTATACCGACCAACATTCCTCTTAACGATCTTGGCCTCCGTAGGCTCAACCGAAAGTAACCCATCAGCGAGGTAATGCTTGTAGGGTGTTACCCAAGTCTCTGTGGTGTTTATCTACAAAACTTCAAGAAATTCATCTTCAAATAACTCATGGATGCTTATTCTTGGGACTTTCAAGGTTTCTTGAATCATCGACCGATGCCTTCTCCCCTTTCCTAAGCTGATCCATAACACCTTCAAGTGGTCGACCTCGAACAACCCTTCTACAACTTTCCTGGGTGACTTTAATGTCTCTTGTATCACTAACCTCTACCGACCTCCCTTCCCTGAGCTAGTTAGCTTAGACAACAGGTCTGCTCGGGAGTTCTACTCTTTGGGAACATGAACAAGGTCAAATGTAGAGAAAGTTGCCCTTAAGATCCTACATACCTGAGGTACGAATCTAGCTACGGGTCTTTGGCCTGATACTCACCTGTGACTTGCCTGGTGACGAGAAATGAGACGCTTTTCACCAGCAAGCTCCGAGCTCCCAATTCTTTAGCTAGCAACACCTTATCCAAATTAAGCTTCAGATTTTACTTCGCTATTGTTGCAAATAGTTCTTCTAGGTTGGCAACATGCTGATCTCTCCTTTCCGACGTGATATCATGCGTCTACATATGAACGTTTCGCCCAAGCATTGGGGCAAGGATCTGATCCATCAGCCTTTGGTAAGTTGCGCCAACATATTTCAAGCCAAAGGCCATGACCTACTAGCAATAGCTGGTGACCTCGGCCATAAAGGTTGTCTTACTCTCATCCTTTGGGTGCATACAAATCTTATTATACCCCTGAGAACGTGTCTATAAAACTTAACAACCGACAACCTGAAGCGCTATCAACCAAAGAGTCTATACTTGGTGGTGGGTAAGAATCCATGGGACAAGCCTTGCTCAAATCAGTGAATTCGATGCACATCCTCCACTTCTCGTTGGCCTTCTTTACCAACACAACATTTGCCAACCACTCAGAGTATTGGATCTCCCTTATGTGGCCAACATCCAAGAGCTTTTGAGTCTTTTCTTGGATGATGAAACACTTATCTTCATTGAATTTTCGTTGCCTCTGAACCACATGTTTGACATTTTCATCCACGGTAAGCCGATGGCATAGAAAGTCTAGGTCTATCACGGGCACGTGTGTGGATGACCATGCAAAAGCATTCATATTCTCTGATATCACATCGGCTATCTTATCTTCCAACTCTTTGCACAACGAGGTGCCGAGCTTGAACTTTTTCCCTTTTATCTCTCTCTCCTAAACTTCTCCAACGGGTCCAGGCCGCCTCTCATTAATGACATCTGCCTCCACAAACCATCCTGGCTCTCCTTCCTGGATGTTGATTGCGTAAGCTCCCCTTAGATTCTTCAAACTACTCTCATAGCCTTTTCGTGCCATCCTCTGGTCGGCCTTTATGGTGATCACCCCTCCTTTTGAAGAGGGTAGCTTCATCTTGATATGAGCGATTGAGGCTATTGCGTCCAACCTGTTCAGGGAAGGTCGCCCCAAAAGTAAGTTGTAAGCAAAAGACGCGTTAACAACGATATACTTGATGGTAATCGTTTCTGGTCGCGCTTTCATCAGAGAAGGTCGTCCTCAACTCAACGTACCCATGTACTTCTACCTGGTCTCCCGCAAAACTGATCAAACAGCCATCGTATGACCTCAACTGATCAGGGGATAAATGCAAATTGGTGAATGTTCCCCAAAACACCACATTTGTCGAGCTCCCTTGGTCGACCAAAACTCTATGCACTTTTCCCCATTGTGATGAAGGATATCACCACCAGATCATCCTCGTGAGGAAACATGTCTTCTAAGTCAAAAGTCGTGAAGTAGAGAGTAGGCTTTGTAGAGCGATCAAGTCCCCTTGTATCTAGGGACATCACTACTCGCGCGTATCGTTCTGTTTGGAAGCCAAGCTTCCTCCTCCAGAAAATCCTCCCGCAATGGTGTTCAAATCCCTATGGACCAATGTCTCATGTGTTTGGTCCTTGATAGTAGCCTCTCCCTTTGGTTCTTCCTGGCTAGGTTCAAGATACTCCTTCAAGAACCCCTCTTTGACTAGGCTAGCCAGTTGGAAACTTAAGGCTATGCATCGTTCGACATTGTGGCCAAATGCTCGGTACAATTCGTATCAAGCATCTCTTTGCGTTCCCATAAACCGATCTATCTTCTGGGGAAACTTTAGCTTATCTGCTATCCCTGGCATGCTCAAGAGCTCTTTATAGGATACTCGAAATTTGAGCCTGGTTGCTAACCCTTCCCTGGCCTTCGTCTTGGGCTCATCTCTTGTGGCTACATATGGGACGTACATAGAGTTTGTTCTCTTCTCGATGGAGGTTTCATTGACCCTCAGGGACCAATCATAGTTTCTCTCCTTGGGCCTAGGTTTCTTTGAGCGCAAGCTGCCATTTAACGCCTCTTCAACCTTGATGTGGACGACAGCTCGTTCACGTACCTCAGAAAATATCTCCGCTGAATTCCTGATTAACGAATCGCTGAAGGATCCTGCTGTCATCCCTTGTACGAAGGAGGCGACCATCATCTCTTCATCGTGTGCTTGAAGCCTTACCGTGACCGCACAGAACCTATTCAAATAGTATTTCAATGCCTTTCCCACCCTTTGTCTGACGTTAAAAAGGTCGTACAACCTCGGGGATTTGACCTTGTTGGCCGAGAACTATTCTCTAAACATCTTGAAGAACTGGGGGAAAGAGGTGATGTGACCATTCGGAATTCCACTAAACCATCGCTGGGTTGTATTTGTAAAAGTACCCATGAGCATCTTACACCGGATGGCATCTGATCCTCCAGAGATGATCGTTTGAGACCTGAATCTCGTGAGATGATTTTCAAGTTCTTCTATTCTCGAGAAAAAAGGTGATTTTAGGTGTGATATACTGAGGTAGCACGGGCTCATCCATGATTTCCTGCGAGAATGGCTAGGGATCATCTCTCGATGGCAAATTCGGCGATCGTTCCCTGGTGGAACGTCGACCATGTCAGTGTAGGTTCTTCTGCAATTCCTCATTGGCTTTGTGCAACTCCTCATTGGTTTGTGCATGTTCTTCCATAGCTATCCGAGAGGCCTCAATTTCTGTCATCACACGATCTTGCAAAAGCTCTTGCTCAGGTCAGGCTTCTGCTCGTAGCCGCTCTTGCTCGGCCTTGGCTTCTTCTTGGATTCACTCTTGGTCTCATTGATATTCTTCGTTCACCTCTTGGAGGGCCGTCATGGACTCCATGAGTTGCTGTAAGGCGGGGGCCTCGCTTCCTTCGAAACCCAACAGGCCTTGCCTTATGTTTCTCATCACGCCAGAAGGCTCAGTCGTAATTGTGGATGGGATCAGGTTTTATCGGGCCCAACAGTGGGCGTCAAATGTTTTCGCCAGTTGACCTCAGACGGATTGAATAGGCGAGTTCCTCTTCTGATTTGTCTGCAATTGATGCTTCGAGATGCGACTCCACTGGACAATGGGGGCTCTACTTGTTGATCACACTCTGATGATCAAGTAAGTGAGAGCATTCAAAATATCAAATTAGTTTCAGTCTCAAGTATTCAGAAACAGCATACCTTTATTTGGGGTCTCAAGGCCCTTATTGTTATCCTTTCAATAGTTTTCTCCAATCTATACAGAGCAAGATTCTCAACAGGGAGAATATAATCTCAACAAAAGGCATATAATTATAACAAAAAAACATATTATTTACGTGCACATTTATTCTCGGGTGCTTAACAACAACAAAAAATTCTACGCATGTGCACCTTTATTCTTCGGTGTTAACCATATTATTTCCAACAACTTTTATTTGTATTTAATTAACATATGTATTATAACCAAAATAAATATTCCATCTATTTTAATTATCTTTTTTGAGCTGGCCACCAGCGTCTGGGCTGAGCTCATGACCTGCCTTTTGGGCCCATACCTAACACTTGGACCGAGGTCCCGAACACTCTTGGCCAATACAATAAATTTTGGAAGTTTGGCTACTAGACCACTTGAGTCTTGTTTTTGGTTTTTAATCCATTCTATATGATTCCTAGGCTTCTTTTGTTGTGCTAACTTTCTTTTTGTGCCTTAATTGCTTGATTGTCAAATTTTCTTGCATCTCTTTTAGTTTTGTGATTGTTTTACTCTTATTTGAGTTTAGGTTTTCAAATTGTGCTTTATTGTTTTTTACTTGTTGATCTATTGGAAGTGATACTATTTGGTGGAAGAAAACTTCGGTTTGAGAAAGGTATAAGCCACCTCCTGCTTGGAACTCTCGAGAAAAAGTTCAAGCTAGAAGCACTCACCTAGGGGGATGCACCAAGTACAACTGCAAGTGAGGAAGAGTGCAACCACAAGAGAGTAAAGAGTGCAAACACAAAGAGAGCCAATTTTTTTTTAAACATTCTAATTGTTGTATATGTTTGTATTTCAACTTATAGTCAAATAATAAAAATGCATGTAGACGGTGAGTGTGTCTCAAAGGTCCATAGGTGCCAATGAGCCTCACCTAGCGTTTGTCTAGTTTTAGTTTCATCTTAGTATGCTTAGACAATGAGTGTGTTTTAAGAAGTCCACAAGTGTTTTTAAGTCACACTTAGGACTAATTTCTTTCTTTATAGTTTTAGTGTCTTCTTAAATTTTAATTTCCTTTTTAAGAAACAAATTAATTGGAGTTTCCATTCAGGGATCCTGGTGAAAGCTAACTGGGGGACTATGGCGAGGAAATACTTGGTACTTAAGCAGTCCTAGTGCCTCACCTCTCTTTCCTGTTAGTGAACTTGGAAACACTTTGACATTTCAACCTTCTTTAAAACTGCTAACTTTTAAAATCAAATAAAAATAAAATGAGTACTAAGAAACGTCCATGGAAGTGTTAAGAACCATCTTTTCTCAATACATGCAAAATAAAGAAAAACCTAAGAGTAAACATGGAGAGGGGTCAAATAGAAATAGAGAACATTATAGAGATCCTCAGTCCTAAAGAGAAGAAGGGGTGTAGCAATCCTTGCTATAATTCACATCAACCACCTTCTAAACAACATCATAAGCCTAGAAGTCCCCTTATTTTACAGAGCCTGAGGTATACCTATCTTCTTTTCATGGAAATAAAAATGACCAGACATATTTAGAATGGGAGACAAAGGTTGATCAATATTTTTTATAACAACGAAGTAAATGAATTTAGAATATTATGCATGGCTACCCTAAGTTTCCAAGAACATTTCATGTCTTGGTGGAAATTTCCAAGAACATTTCATGTCTTGGTGGAAATTTCCAAGAACAAAGGCAAAACGATGTCAGAATGGGTAAAAAATTAGAAATTTTGAATTGGATTGAATTACAGGCGTGTATGATAAGAAAGAGAAGCTTAGAAGAGCTTGTAAGAAAAAAAAAGAAAATTTGTAGATGAAGAAAACAAAAATTCACAAGAGAAAAAAATTAGCAGAAAAATTTCAAGCTCTTATTAGAAAGAAAGAAAAGAAAGAACAAAGAGAAAGAAAGGAGAAAGAAAGAGAGAAAACGAGAGAATAGGAAAGGAAAGAACAAAAAAATCTCTGTCTAGAGTTGAACTAGTTATTTATAACACTTTATCTTCTACAAAAAAACCCTTGCAAGGATGTGCTTGAAGAAAAATCTATGTTTGAAGCTGAACCAAATATAGATATAAACTTTTCCTCAATAGAAAAATCATATGAAAGGTTGTTTAAAAAAGAATAAGAAATGGAGTATCTTATAACACCTCCTACGCAATAGTTGAAAAAGAATCCTTACAGGGAGATTGTAATACTTTGAAATCTTCTTTTTCTTTAAATCATGATGCTAACCCTTTTTCTCAAAAATCACAAAAACAACACTTTGTGATGTTGTTGCCTAACTTGGAAAATGAACAACGCAAAGTGAATAAAAATATTTTTGAAAAAGGGTCATATTTCTTTCCATCCAAACTTTTATAAAAATAATAAAGGGCATTATTTTCTTATTGTTTTCTTTAAATACATTCATCTTAATTTTCTTATTCCACTTTTCTTTGATGTTTATTGTAGGTTGATACTTGACCTTGGAGGACAACAATTAATAAAATAAAAATAGAGGTTTTTGTGAGCATCATTCAGATTTGATGATAGATCCTTCTCAAGAGTATCATAAAGAAAGAAATAAGACTTGACAAAGTGAAGGAGTATCATAAAAAAAATCTTGTATTTGTTGCTTTGTATCATGGGACGATTGAGTTCAACATTTTTAATTTCTTGCTTTCTTTTGTTGGTTGGAGATAATGCTCTCAAAGCAATCCCATTAAGAACTCTTGTAATACCCAAAAACCGCGCATTAGATAGTGAAAGTTCGTCAAGGGGCTCAAAGTGTCACTTGCACTTTCACATAGGACACACCTAGTTTATTTTCTCATATGTTTCTTGTTTTTCTTTACTTCTTTCTTGTTTATTTTCTTGTGTTCTTTTATTTTTAAGTCTCAGTGATACTTAGGAATCCTCTTTATGTTGAAATAAGGGGAAACTAAGTTCAAGAGGGGGTGAATAGTACTTAGAAAGATTTTTGCAAATAATTGTTTGCAATAATTGAGACAGAATTTTAACATATTGTTTTCCAAAACAAGAGATTGATTTTATAGTTGAAATACACTGATATAGAAAATGAATTTGTTTTATTAAAACGTAATTGATTAAAATATTTAACATACAAATCTTTAAAACACAATCATGTAAATCATAAATACAATTTGAAAAGTTCTAAAAGAATTTTAAAAGAAAAAATATTTGAATTAATTTCAATAGGTTATTTTTGGAATTAAGAGATTGTTCTTATGATCAAGAATTATAGAAAAGAGATTTTTACAGATTATATGACAAGTGTAGAATTCAGAAGTATCAATCAATGTTTTTAAGAAAACCTTTGATTATATCAAAATTAATGAAAGCTTCTTAAGCTATGAATTCTTTCAATTTATATTGTTAATCGGTAACTAATACAAATTGATACAAAATATATCAATATTCAATGTAACACCCAATATCACTTATCACAGTAGTTTCAGTTATTATAGAGAATCAAACAAGTCTGTAGAGAAAAAAAACAACAGATTATTTTTTAAAACACAACCGATTGATTATACCAGTACAAATTATTATGCAGAAATATTATAAAGCAATGATAAAGAACACATAAAAGACACCAAGATTTTGAATACATTTATTTTTTGTTTATTAAGTTTTTGTTTTCTTATTTAGATGAGTTAGGTAAATGGTCTCACAATATTATTCTCATGAAACATGCATAATAAGATATGGGTAAAAAAGATATAATGATGTTTTGATTTTCAGTAAAATTTGAATTTTAATCATACTAATAAATTGACTAATAAAATAATTCATTAAATATATACAATTTTTTAAGCTAATGCATGTAGACACGTGATTACTATTCTAATGAAAAATAATATAAAATAATATATATAATAATACTATATTTAAATTTTATTATAAAAAAAAACTAAGATTTGACTACTACATTTAGCCTTTGATGAGTATTGAAATCTAAACAATCTATACATTTTATAAAGACAAAAAATATATTAAATATTAAAAAATCATTATCAAAATATGGGGCTACATAAAGAAATCTTGGGGTATAAAAAGAAATTTTAAAATAAGCGGATTATGTGGACCAACCCGTCCTGCCCCGTACTTGGTCTATGCGAGCTGCGAATTATACAGGAGCGAGCCTGAGTAGACTAACGGGTTAAAATAGGAAGCTCGCCTCGCCTTTTTACAACGGATCGACTCGCCCCGCTTTGTCATTCTTATCAACAACTAAATGAAGATTGAAGAATCCTTAAGACTGCAACGTACATATTCCAGAAGTCTATATAAATACTTCAAGAACGCACAACACAACAACTAAGTGCATAGAAATTATATACATAAGTGTACAGAAAAAATTGTGAAAAGTTATGTGTAGAGATAGGATGTGTTGTTATCCGTGTGTGGAAAGAGAGGGGGGTACAGAGGAGGGTAGAAGGTGATGTTAGTGGAAAATGGGATAGAAAGTAAAAATATTTTTCACTTTTACTTTTAAATCTTTGTCAAAAAGTTTTGTTGCTGTCAAGGTCTCTTCAATATTAACTCTAAGTTCAGTTTATCCTTTTGTCAGACAAAACAACTATTCCTTTCAAAAGTGTGAGACAAACTTGTCACTATGGATCTAGCCTTTTCCTCTGCAGCAAACAAAATTTCTAATTTAGACTTTGGTCTCAATATCTTTGTATTGAGAATTTGAACTGTTGAATATGTTTTCCTTCCTTCTTCCTTAATCTATATATATCAGAGTATAAAGATTTTTGGAGTCATCCAGTTATGGATTTCCATGTATGGTAAAGTAGTTGTCCTAACTAAGGTAACTTCTAGTAAGTAGAAAGTGGAAAAGGATTTTATACCGATATTGCATCAGAACTAAACTCTGATGAAAAATAATAAATAAATCATGTAACATTCAAAATTCAAAGCACTAGTTTAACTAGTAATTTTGGTTGGCTTCTTTCTTACACCATTTGGAATTGTCTCTATGAGAATTATAGCTTTGCTAATTCTTAAGGTATTAATGCCATATATCAAATTCATTAATAATTATACATAATAGCAAATTATGTATTACCAATATTGATAAAATAAAATGAAAATTCCATAAGATTCTCTCCCTCCATTTAAATGGTTAACCTTGCCAACATAAATTTTCCAGGACTTAGTTTTGACACATTGGTTATTGTAAACCTTGTTTCACATTGGAAGTATTTACCAAATTCTTTTAATCATATGACAACATATGGTCGAATGATAATGTAAATTAGTTTTAAAATAGTATATCAAAATTAAACTTTTCACTAATCATTTTTACCATCATGCTTGAATTATGAATTGTTGGATTTACCATTTTTCTACTTTACTGTTTGGTCAAACTCTATAAAAATTGAGATAGATTTAAAAAAAAAATCCATAAGTGAAAATTAGATTATGCATCAACTAATTTTTAGACGTTCTTTAATATACCTTTTCTTAAGATGTATTTGAATCCACTTATCCACGGTTAAGATGGATGTGGAAGTGGATAAGTTACATATTTATATCAGATCATTTGAAGGAGACAGTGCGAAAATACGAACGAAGAGATACTATTTTTATTTCTTCTCTTAATTGCACTGATTTACGATAATATACACAAAGATATAAAAATTTACTTAATTATGTTTTAAATATATTATTTTATTTATAATTTAAATATTAAATTCTTTTTTAAATATATTAATTTATTTATTATTATATAT
>Ga0123341_1004474_pt1 | contig 12275 bp, 12 predicted proteins | sample Turbeapinknodule_FD_89959 | JGI IMG/M metagenome (GOLD analysis project Ga0123341, IMG submission 89959) | Root nodule microbial communities of legume samples collected from Mexico - Turtle bean Mexico pink nodule | ecosystem: Host-associated > Plants > Roots > Nodule | place: Mexico: Nepantla... | reverse complement strand
TTTTAAACTTGATTAGGGATGTATGAACTTTTTATGTGTTTTAATTTTCAATTACATATAAACTTTTGAACATTATTATGTGTGTTTTAATTTTCAATGAAATAAATGGATGATTATAACTTTATACATTATTTTATTTTATTATGAGAAAGTGGTGGTTAAATTTTATAATTGTATAAAACAGATTATAAAAAAATGGTGGTTAAATTTTATTTATTCATAATTAAAATTATGTAAGTTAAAAATGCCACTACTTACGTATATTATGGTTTCAGAATCTTCTTCAATGAAGGTAAATTGCGACAGTTATAACTGACACTACTTAAATATAAAAACCGTCAATACTTACACTATGTTTAAAGTGACGGCTGTTGCGACAGGTAACGTAAAACCGCCACATTAAACTTTGTAGCGGCCAGTTCTATGACGGTTTGGGAAACCGTCACAAGCGTATATTGTGGCGGTTATAAATGCCAGTTTATACGAAAATAACCGTCACAATATACACTTTTTTTTGTAGTAACTTATTCTTAATTCTTAGATTACTACAATACTCATAGTTTCCCAAACTTGACCACATGTTCTATAAATGCAAATTGAATATATAACAAAATTGTTCTTTAATTATAGGACCTCTTTTCCATTTTCTTATGGAGGAAGATGTGACAAATCCAAAATATGAGTGTGTTTTTACAAGCAACTATTTAGGGCACACAATGCAATAATGATTTTTTTTAATTTAAATATAGTAATAGTAATAAAAGAAATAACCAAAAAGAAAACATGAATTCTTATATGATCTCTAAAAGAAATTGATGTTTTCCAACTAAAGCACATAATAATGTAGTAAGTTTTGAGTCACGAGATGACACATCTGCAATATTCCATATAAGTGCGTTAATACAGTTTCCCAATGCACTCAAGTATAGATTCATAGATTTAGCTTCTTTTACTATATGTCATTGACCTTGTATTAAGCAACATAAACGTTGTACCACGTAAAACAATCCTCATTACATGAATAATAGATCTTTGACATAGTAATTTTACTAGACTTAGTTCTTAATAAACGTAACATATATAACTCCATTTCGATTGGGTCCGGTATAAAATGAACTTAAAATCATGGAATATACTTGATCATCAGATTTTGGATTATAAGGTCATAATCTCAACCCATTGCCCTTTTGGGTGGAGCATATGTACTTTTTTTTATTTCAGTTAGTAAGGTAAGATTTGAACTAAGAACTAGATTGTAAAGGCTAAAAGGGGTATCCTGAGCAATTTCAATAATAGGATTCATTAATATTCCTTGTAGTAGATGTTAGAATATATGGCCTTTAAACAAGAGGGGGGGTGAATTCGAAAAAAATTGAAGGTTTAATGAAACTCAGTGAAGAAATCCAGAAAAGGAACCAAGTTAGCGAAAAATACAATCGGTTTTAAAGTGAAACACAGAAAAACAACCAGTTGTTTCTTCAATTCAATCGGTTGTTTATACCAGCAGAATTTAAAACAACTTAAAAATAGAATTTAAAAGAGATCAGAGCAAGAGAAATGCACACAAACAGTTTATACTGGTTCACTCTTACCCGAAGAGCTACATTCAAGCCCCAGAAACTTCTGGGTTTCTACTATGCAATCAAAACTATATTACAACACAAACCACCCAAATAGTGACCTTTGTTAGAATTGATGGCTAGAACAAGAGGGGGGGGGGGGTGAATTTTTTATAAAAGATTTTCACAAATACTTTCCTTAGAATGAATCTTTAACAATCAATTTAGATAAGCAATTCAGAAAGCCAATCAAATATTCAAACAAAATTTGATATCAGAAATTCAATCAGTTAAAAGCACGATTTAACCGGTTGTTTATGACAACGGAAATATCAAACAGTTAAGGAGAGAAGAGATAGAGAGATTTACACACAAGGTTTACACTGGTTCACTCAATCCCAGAGCTACATCCAGTCCTCAGTCAAACCACTGAGTATTCCACTATGTAACCAATCACAGATTACAAACACACACACCACAAAGAGGTGACTTTGAATCCCACAAAGCCTACTCACCCTCTTTGCACACAACAAACACCTCAAGCCAGAATCACACTGACTTTACAGGATTTTACAAACAGTTTTACAGAGTGTAATATGAACAATAACAAGAAACTAAGCTGAACAATAACAAGAAACTAAGCAAGGGTAGAAAACACCTGGAATTACAGTACACCAGAAACCCTATTGATCAGCTCTTGAATCACAGCAAAGCCCAAAGGCAATCTTAGCTAAACTTGGAAAAAAACCTTTTCACAAGCAGTTGATAATCTCTAAAATTGATCTCAAATCAGATTATAAAAAATTTTCTCTTTCGTATTTCAAACATTTGAAGGAAGGCTATATTTATAACCTTTGAAAAAGTACCGTTTAAGGAAAGTTTAAAAAACTGAAACAGTTAAAACAAGTTTTCAAAAAGTTGTTAAGAAAACTTACATTTAATTGGTTGAAACTGTGATTTAACCGGTTGAATGGTTTCAGTAGTTATACAACTGATTAAAAAAACAGTTTCAAAAACTCCTTTGCCAGCTAAGTGACAAACAACCAATTGTCTAGAAACTTTAATCGGTTGTTTTTCCCTTTGCATGGAAAAACACTTTAATCTTTAAAAAAGATTGAAATGAGCTTTGTTTGAGAATCAAGACTGATCTTACAAAGATTCTAATCCCCTTAACTAAACCCAAACCTAAAACACAACACAACTTCAGGCTCCCATGAGGATTTGAAACATCAAAGCTTCCCATCTTCAATAATCTCTAACCAGTTATTTAATCCTTTCAACCGGTTGAGAGAAAGTGCCAATCGGTTGGTTTCATCATGAGTTTCATAGAATGCATTAAGCAATTGATCGTAGGTGGTACCTTTACTTGTTGAAGTAGAATCCATGCTACTTGTTACTGATGCTAGAAGGAAAAGATTAGCTTCCTCATCATCTGAAGAACTTGAGGATGAGACATCATTGTCATCCCATGCTATATATGCTTTCTTAGCTTTTCCCTTTTTCTCCCTTTTGAAGTCTCCTTTTTCTTTAACTTCATTGTTTGGACATTCAGACTTGATATGTCCCTGTTCACAACAGCCATAGCAAGTCTACTTATTAGAATTGAATTTACTAGGTTTCCTTGACTCATACCTTTTAGAAGCTTGTCTCTTTCTCAAGAATTTGCTGAATTTTCTTGATAGCAAACTTATGTTCTCTTCTTCACTTTCACTGGAATCTGGTTGTTGTTTGTTAGCTTTGAGTGTTATGCTCTTGTTATGCTTGTCTTCACTTTCTTGAACAACAAGCCTTTGAATCTCAATTTCATGCTCTCTTAGTTTACCGAAAAGATATGCCACAATCATTGAGGTGAGATCCTTTGATTCAGAGATGGCAATAACCTTTGGCTGCCATGTTCTATCAAGACACTTTAGTACCTTGATGTTAAGCTCTTCTTCACCAAACTTCTTACCAAGACTCATAATATGATTCACAATGTGAGAAAACCTCTTCTGCACATCACATATGGATTCTCCCTTTTGCATTCTGAAGAGTTCATACTCTTGAATCAGAGCATGCTTCCTAGCTCTCTTCACATTAGTTGTGCCTTCATGTGTGACCTCCAAGATGTCCCACATTTCTTTGGCCGAGCTACATTGTGAAACTCTGAAAAACTCATCACAGCTTAGAGAAAATGTTATAATATTTTTGGCTATCCAATCAAATTCAGCTTTCTTACTTTCTGCCTCAGTCCACTCGGATGAAGGTTTATAAACTAAAACATCATCTTTCTTAACTTGGGGTACAAAAAGACCATTTTAAATTGACTCCCAAAATGCCTTTATCAGTTGAGTGTATAAAAAATTTCATTCTCACTTTCCAAAATTGGTAATTAACTCCACAAAACAGTAGTGGTCTGTTTATTGAGGCACCTTCCCCAAAGGGCATTTTATTAGCCATCAAAAGATTTTCAGAAAACAAAGACTTGAGTAACTTTCAAGAACCTAGCTCTTGATGCCAATTGTTAGGATTAATGGCTAGAATAAAAGGGGGGTGAATTGTTTATAAAAGATTTTCACAAATACTTTCCTTAGAATGAATCTTTAACAAATAAGCAATTTAGAAAGCCAATCAAATAGTCAAACAGAAACTTATATCAGAAATTCAATCGATTAAAAGCACGATTTAATCAGTTGTTTATGATAGCGGAAATATCAAACAGTTATGGAGAGAAGAGATAGAGAGATTTACACACAAGGTTTATACTGGTTCACTCAATCCCAGAGCTACGTCCAGTCCTCAGTCAAACCACTTAGTATTCCACTATGTAATCAATCACAGATTACAAACACACACACCACAAAGAGGTGACTTTGAATCCCACAAAGCCTACTCACCCTCTTTGCACACAGCAAATACCTCAAGCCAGAATCACACTAACTTTACAGGATTTTACAAACAGTTTCATAGAGTGTAATATGAACAATTACAAGAAACTAAGCAAGGGTAGAAAACACCTGGAGTTATAGTACACCAGAAACCCTATTGATCAATTATTGAATCACAGCAAAGCCCAAAGGCAATCTTGCTAAACTTGGGAAAACACCTTTTCACAAACAGTTGATAATCTCTCAAATTGATCTCAAATCAGAGTGTAAAACTTTTTCTCTTTCGTATTTCAAACATTTGAAGGAAGGCTATATTTATAACCTATGAAAAACTACCGTTTAAGGCAGATTTAAAAATCTGAAACAGTTAAAACAAGTTTTCAAAAGCTGTTAAGAAAACTTACATTTAATCGGTTGAAACTGCGATTTAACCGCTTGAATGGTTTCAGCAGTTGTATAACTGATTCAAAAACCAGTTTCAAAAACTCCTTTGCTAGCTAAGTGACAAACAACCGATTGTCTCAAAACTTTAATCGTTTGTTTTTCCCTTTGCATGGAAAAACACTTTAATCTTTAAAACAGATTGAAATGAGCTTTGTTTGAGAATCAAGACTGATCTTACAAAGATTCTAAACCCCTTAACTAAACCCAAACCTAAAACACAACACAATTTCACGCTCCATGAGGATTTGAAAAATCAAAGCTTCCCATCTTCAACATCCTGGGCCCTTCAAGAAACACACTCCTTTTGGCACAACAGTCCACAGAAATTAGAACAACCTCTGATTCTGCACTTACACCCAATTACAGAAATACAGTAATCAAGGAAGAAGAGAATAAAATACACTTGGGTAATACAAAGCTTAAAGATCAGAAGTACACCCCAATCCTATTCCACACACTTGAAAATCCAAAGCTTGATGTGAATCTTGAAAACTTGAAATCGAATTTGCACTATGATTTCTCAAAACTATTTTCTTACATTCCAGGAGCGTATAACTAACTTTTTATTCTCCAAAGAATGATTAAAAACATTTAAAACAGGAGCACATTCAGTTAGAAATCGTTTAAGATAGATTAACAAGTCAGAAATGAATTTTGTTAGGATTTTCAAAGAAACAATCGGTTGAAAACACGAAACAATTGATTGATTTTGTTTGACAGTTAACTCAACCAAGTCAAACAACTTTCAACCTTTTTCAAAACCTTCTAAAAACAAAACAACCGATTGATTCGATAAAACAACATGTTGTTTTTCACTTAGTTGAAAAACATTGCCTTTTAAAAAAGGTTTTCAAATCAAATCAGTTCTGGATTCAAACAAGGAGTGGATTACACTTTAATCTACCCAGATCTCACCCACACACAGCAACAACACCAACCTTTCATCAAACACCTTGGATTTGGATTCTTCAAAGCTCTTGATCACTTTTGATCAACAATCTCCCCCTATTTGATGAAGACAAATCCCTGGTTGTTTGTGTTGGTCTTGTTTGAATCTGAAACAACACATGCAAAACAGAAACTATGCAAACCCATAGCATCTCTAATAGCAGGTTATGATGACATACTAACTAGTTTTTTGCATAACCACAAGAGTAGAAAAACCAGCATATGCAACACCAAAACCAAACCAACATATGCATCAGAAACTAAAACATACTTCAATCAGAGTTATAGTAGTTTTAAGACAACACAAAAAACATATTCTCCCCTTATTTGTCTTCACAAATAGAATTAGGGAGAGATAAAAACTGAATTAAGAAAGAGTTTGTGAATCAAGAATACCTAACTCATTTCTTAAAAAGAAAAACCTGTCTTTTGGAAAATGTTTTGTGAATATATCAGCAAGTTGCAATCTTGTTTCAATGAATTTCATCTTACAATCTCCATTGTTCACATGATCCCTTATGAAGTGATGAAGAATCTCAATGTGCTTTGTTCTTGAATGCTGAATCTAATTTTTGGTGAGATTTATAACATTTGTATTATCACAAAACAAAGGCACCTTGCTAATCTTTAAGGCAAAATCTTCTAGTTGTTATTTGAGCCAAAGAATTTGTGCACAACAACTTCCAGCAGCAATGTATTCAACCTCTGCAGTGGAAAGAGCCACACAAGCTTGTTTCTTGCTATGCAAAGAAATAAGATTGATCCAAGAAAATGACAAGTGCCACTTGTGCTTTTTCGGTCCAGCTTACACCCTGCAAAATCAGAATCAGAATATCCAATTAAGTGTATAGGAGAGTGAGAAGGATACCATAAACCAACATTGGTTGTTCCTTTGAGATATTTGAGAATTCATTTTGCAACCTTGAGATGAGATTCCTTTGGATTTGCTTGGAATCTTGCACAAAGACATGACAAACATGATATTCGATCTACTTGTTGTGAGATAGAGTAAGGAACCAATCAATCCTCTATATTTGGTTTGATCTACCTCTTTTCCAGCCACATCAACATCTATATAACAACTTGATGGCATAAGTGTGCTAGCTTCTTGGAAACTTTCCATTTCAAACTTCTTGAGAATTTCTTTGCAATACTTGATTGACATAGGAAAATTCCATCTTTGGATTGCTTGACCTGCAGTCCAAGAAAAAATGAAAGCTCCCCCATCATAAACATTTCCAACTCACCTTGCATGGAACCCACAAATTCTTCACATAAACTATCTTTGGTGGCACCAAAAATGATGTCATCAACATATATTTGGACCAAGATAATTTCAGAATTTGACTTCTTGATAAAGAAAGTCTTGTCAATCATCCCTCTCTCATAACCATTGGATAAAAGAAAGTTACTAAGCCTCTCATACCACTGCCTAGGAGCTTGCTTAAGTCCATACAAGGCCTTTTTCAGCTTGTATACATGGTTAGGATGTTGATAATCTTCAAATCTTGGTGGTTGTTCAACATAGACTTCTTCATTGATGATTCCATTAAGGAAAGCACTCTTAACATCCATTTGAAACAATTTGAACCCACTCATACAGGAAAAGGCAAGCAACAATCTTACTGCTTCCAATCTGGCCACAGGAGCAAAGGTTTCACCATAATCAATCCCTTCTTCTTGGTTGTAACCTTTGGCAACTAGTCTTGCCTTATTTCTAGTAATCATACCAGATTCATCCAACTTGTTTCTGAAGACCCATTTAGTTCCAATGATATTCATCTCATCTGACTTGGGAACAAGAAGCCATACATCATTCCTTCTGAACTGATTTAGCTTTTCATGCATTGCAGCCACCCATTTCTCATCATTAAGTGTTTCTTCAATTGACTTTGGTTCAACTTGAGAGACAAAAGTTGAGTGCCTGCAGTAAATTGAGACAATACTGTGTGTAGAAACACCTTTCTTTATTTGCCCAATGATGTTTTCCACTGAAAGATCCCTTGGAATTCTCCATTTTTTAGGCAATTCATCCTACTGCAAAATTTCAACCGGTTGTTTCGACGAATCAATCGATTGTTTTTCTGGACAAGATTCCAGCTTCTGCAAAATGATGTTCTGTTCATCCTCTTTTGTGCAATTCTTCGAGGATTTCATTTCCTTGTGATCAACATCATCAAACAACACATGAACAGATTCTTCTACAATCACGAGTCTCTTGTTGTAGACCTTATAAGCATGGCTATTTGAGGAGTAGCCAATAAAGATTCCATTGTCAGCTTTCTCATCAAACTTTCCCATATTTTTTTCCCCATTATTCAAAACAAAACAGTTGCATCCAAACACTTTTAGGTGACTAATGTTTGTCTTCCTTCCATTGAAGAGTTCGTAAGGAGTTTTCTTCAAGATTGGCCTTATGAGCACTCTATTCATCACATAACAAGAGGTGCTAACAGCATCAGCCCAAAAATATTTGGGTAGGGAGGATTCACTTAGCATGGTTCTTGCTAGTTCTTTAAGAGATCTGTTCTTTCTTTCCACTACTCCATTCTGTTGAGGAGTTCTTGGTGCAGAAAAGTTGTGCAGGATCCCCATCTTTTCACAGAATTTGCTGAATTTCTCATTTTGAAATTCCCCTTCATGATCACTCCTTATAGAACCAATGCTACTGCTTTTTGTGTTTTGTAGTCTTCTAGCAAGCTTTTTGAAGGCAGAAAAAGCATCACTCTTTGATTCCAAGAAGAGTGTCCATGTGAACCTGGAAAAATCATCAACAATAACAAGAGCATAATAGTTACAACCAAGGCTCATGGTTCTTGAAGGACCAAACAAGTCCATGTGCAACAACTCAAGGGGTTTTGAAGATGAAACAACATTTTTTATTTTAAAGAATATTTAGTTTGTTTCCCCTTTTGACATGCTTCACATATGTGGTCCTTCTCATACTTGTGTTTGGGTAACCCTATCACAAGATCTTTTGAAATTATTTTGTTCAAATGATTCATGTGAATATGGGTTATTCTTCTGTGCCATAGCCAGGATTCATCATGCTTAGAAAGAAGACAACCAATGGAACAAGAAGAATAGATATCTAAGAGATATACATTGTTGATTCTTTTACCAATCAACATTATTTCCTTTGAGTTGGGAAGGCAGATCTCACAGGAGTTTGGCTTGAAGATGACTTGATAACCCTAGTCACACAGTTGGCTAATGTTAAGCAGGTTGTGTTTTAGACCTTCCACATACAAGACATCATGAATCAATAAATTGCTCTTGTCTCCTATAAAGCCTCTTCTAAGAATCCTTCCCTTGTTGTTATCTCCATAGGTCACATGCCCTTCTTGTTTGGAAGTGATGTTCACAAACTTAGATTTATCTCCAGTCATGTGTTTGGAGCAGTCATTGTCTAGGTACCACAACTACATGCTTTCCATCAAATTTCCATACAAAAGGCAAATTCAAGTACCAAGATTTGGTCCCCTTACAAAAGTGGGTCCTTTTGCATTACATTTATCACTAGAACTTCAGAAACTTTGGGAATCCATCTCATAATACCTTTAGGAACAAAATATTTCCTAATTTTACATAATCTAACAAAGTGACCTCTCTTCATGCAGTAAAAACATGTAACAACCGGTTGTTTCGATTTTTCAATCGGTTGTTTTTCAGGAACTTTTGAAAAAGGCTTTGAAATCCCACTTTTCTTGCTTTGTGGATTAAACCCCAAACCAGATTTTCCAAAAACACATTTTTGGGATGCCGAGATAATTTCAAAGTTAGATTTACCCTTTGAAAGTTTATCCACAGTTTTAATAAGATAGTGGACTTTATTCTCAAGAGTTTAACAATTTTCACAAACTTTTGAGTCACACAAGCAAGAAGAATTCTTATAAAGCAGTTCAAGATTTTCAAGATCAACTTTTGAATTTTCCAATTCTTTTTCTAGTGTTTTGACTCTATTTTCAAGCCAGTTGTTCAACTCTTTCAACAGGTTGCTCAGTAGAGCCAATCGGTTAGCTTGCTCATGAGTTTCTTTAAAAGCTTGAAGCAATTGACTATAGTTTTCAGCATTTAAAGAGGCACAAAAAGTTACACTACTTGTATCATCTTCTCACTTTGCCAACAAACACAGATTAACTTCTTCATCTTCACTTGATGAGGACACTTCATTTTCATCCCAAGCAATGTAGGCTCTTTTTTATTTCCCTTTCTTTTCCTTCTTGCTTGACTTCTTTTCCTTGCCTTCGTTGGGCATTCAGATTTTATATGCCCCTGTTCTCCATAACCAAAACAAGTATAACTGTTAGGATTAAAATCACTAGTTTTCTTGTTTCCATACCTTTCTTTGTTGGATTTCTTGTTGCGGTTTTTTTTTCAAGAATTTGCTGAACTTTTTGGACAACAAACTAAGAGTTTCTCCCTCACTTTCATCACTTGAGTCTTGCTTATTTTTGTTCTTGACAACTTTCTAGGTTGTGTTCCTTACATGTTTGTCTTCACTTTCTTGAACATTGAGTCTATTCATTTCCAACTCATGTTCTCTAAGCTTTCCATACAAGGAGGTTGTGGTTAAAGATGTCAAATCTCTAGACTCAGAGGTGGTAGTAAATTTTGGTTGCCAAGATTTATCAAGACACTTGAGAATCTTGATGTTCAACTCCTCTTTGTCAAAGACTTTTCCAAGACTCATTAGATGATTGACTATGTGAGTGAATCTTTTTTGTACTTCAGCAATTGATTCTCCTTTGAGCATTTTGAACATCTCGTACTATTGTATTAGAGTATGTTTCCTTGCCCTTTTCATATCATTTGTCCCTTCATGAGTGACCTCTAGAGTATCCCACATTTCCTTTGCCGATGCATATTGTGAGATCCTGAAAAATTCATCAGAATTTAAAGCAGAAGTTATGATATTCTTGACAATGCAATCAAACTTGACCTTTTTATTTTCTGCATCAGTCCATTGGAACCAAGGTTTTTCAATAGAAACACATTCCTTTTCAAATTTAGGAATGAAAGGGTCATTTTCAATTGCATCACAAATCCCTTTATGAAGAAGAGATTCAACAAAGATTTTCATTCTAACCTTCCAAATCTGATAGTTCAAACCACAAAACAATGGTGGCCTGTTAATTGAGGCACCCTCCCCAAAAGATAGTTTTTCAGCCATAGAAAAAAGATTTAGGATAGAAAACTTGAGTAACTTTCAAGAACTTACCTCTTGATGCCAATTGTTAGAATATATAGCCTTTAAACAAGAGGGGGTGAATTATTTAAAAGAGATTTTCTAAAACTTTTGAAGGTTTAATGAAACTCAGTGAAGAAATCCAGAAAAGGAACCAAGTTAGCCAAGAATACAATTTGTTTTAAAGTGAAACATAGAAAAACAATCGGTTGTTTCTTCGATTCAATCGGTTGTTTATACCAGCAGAATTTAAAACAACTTAAAACCAAAATTTATAAGAGATCAGAGCAAGAGAAATGCATACAAGTAGTTTATATTAGTTCACTCTTACACCAAGAGCTACATCCAGTCCCCAGAAACTTCTGGGTTTCTACTATGCAATCAAAACTAGATTACAACACAAACCACCAAAAGAGTGACCTTGAGCCCTTCAAGAAACACACTCCTTTTGACACACCAATCCACAGAAATCAGAACACCCTCTTATTCTGCACTTACACCCAATTACAAAATTACAGTAATCAAGGAAGAAGAGAATAGAATACACCTGGGTATTACAAAGCTTAAAGATCAGAAGTACACCCCAATCCTATTCCACACACTTGAAAATCCAAAGCTTGATGTGAATCTTAAAAACTTGAAATCGAATTTGCACTATGATTTCTCAAAACTATTTTCTTACATTCCAGGAGCGTATAACTAACTTTTTATTCTCCAAAGAATGATTAAAAACATTTAAAACAGGAGCGCATTCAGTTAGAAATCATTTAAAAGAGATTCACAAATTAGAACTAAATTCTGTTAGGATTTTCAAAGAAACAATCGGTTGAAAACACGAAACAACCGATTGATTGGGTTTGACAGTTAAGTCAACCAAGTCAAACAACTTTCAACCTTTTTCAAAACCTTATAAAAACAAAACAACTGGTTCGGTAAAACAACAGGTTGATTTTCACTTAGTTGACATTCCATTTAAAAAAAGGTTTTCAAATCAAATCAGTTCTGGATTCAAACAAGAAGTGTGGATTACTCTTCACTCTTTATCAACCGTAAATGCTCTGACACATACAATTATACTTAATTTGATGGAGTTGTTTGATCTGAAAGTGAACATTTTTTTCAATATCACACCTTGAGAGTTATTTTTTGATTTCGTCAAGACATTAAAATAAATAAATTATTTTTAGATAATAGTGATAGAAACAACACTTGTAAGGTTAGATGGTTTCCAAATCAAAGTTTAGTTGAATTATGTATTTATTTTTGTTG